>Ga0316205_10000463_pt1 | contig 74454 bp, 74 predicted proteins | sample 3monthpyrite_MG_FD_204941 | JGI IMG/M metagenome (GOLD analysis project Ga0316205, IMG submission 204941) | Microbial mat bacterial communities from mineral coupon in-situ incubated in ocean water Damariscotta River, Maine, United States -... | ecosystem: Environmental > Aquatic > Marine >...
GGGTATTCTCCAAAGTTGGGGCGGCGATCCTCCAAGGGTGTAAGCGCCGCATGAAGCCTGCGCTATAGGATAGATCGGCCCGAATGGAAAGGGGAAATCGGGGCGGCCTAGCTGTGCGGTGCTTCGGCCAGCGCCGCCATCTTTTTGCGCAGGTTGGCCACCGGGGCGGGCATTGTGGCTTCGGCCCGCTCGAGCAGCGGCAAGGCGTCATCGGGGCGGTTATCCTCGATCAGCAGCCCGGCCAGCTTAAGGGCTGGCGGCGGTGCAAGCGGGGTGATGTTTTCTGCCTTCTCAAGATAGGCGATCGCCTTTTGCGGCGCTTTCGCGGCAATGCTGAAATCGGCAAGTCGCCGCCATTTGTCTTCTGATTCACTCAGGCCGACCGCGCGCAGCATAAAGGTGCTGGCCTGTTCAAAATTTCCGCTATCGTATTTTATGATCGCCGCTTCGCGCAACAGGTTGGAAACCGCGTTGGAGGCACCCTTTAGCTGTGCGGGGTCAGCGATATCGGCGTCTATCAGCTGGCCGGCCCGCTCTGGCTGAAGGTGTGCCGAAAGCATTTTATAAACGGCGAGGCTGCTTTCGAGGTCAAATCTTTGCGCCACCGGCTTGGCCTCATAAAGCGCGATCATGGTTTGGTCGACGCTATATTTGCGCAGCAGGTTTAAATAAGAGCAGATATAAATCAGCGGGCTGGCCCCTTCTGCGCAGGGGGGCAGATCGAGCCGGTTTGTATCGGTCAAGCTGTCAAGATTACCGCCGCCCACCGCTTTAAAAAACCTTTGCAACCCCGGACCATCATCGGCGGTTGCCTGACATTTTTTCAGCTGGTCCAGCGAAATCGCGGCTTTAAAGGTCCGCTCAACCTTGGTGCTGCCTTGCTTGGTCGCCGCAGCGACACGGTAATCCAGCCGGTTGGTGTAGCCCTCTTTTACATCTGTAAAAAAAAGGAGCCGCCCCTGCCGCCAGCAGGGCAGAAAAACATGCGCGCTATCTGAAATGTTCATACAAGCTCCACTCTCGCGTTGATACACGCAACAATTTACATTGAAACCACTTGTGCCGAAAGCGGAAAATATTTTGGTATTTGAACCCTGTAAATTGAGTGTCCAGTTGTGTTACAATCGCTCCGGTTATACTATCGGTATGAATATACGCGCTTAAATCTATTTCTAACGATTGAGATTGTTTCCCATGAAAAAAGTTGTTTTACATGTAGGGCCTTCAAAAACCGCCAGCACGACCGTGCAGAAATTTTTATCGGAATATGACCGGAAGGCACCCTATACTTATCCGCGCTGGGGCTGGACCCGGCCCGATGCCGGCCACCACAATCTTGCCTATGAAATGCGCGGCGACCAGCGCTTTGACCCGGCACTTGGCGGGCTTGCACAGCTGGACAAAGACTTGGCGGCCGGGCAACCGCTATATTTTTCGTCGGAAGATTTTCCGATTTACGGGCCTGCGGTGAAAAAGGTGAAAGACCTGTGTGACCGCCACGATTATGCGCTCGAAATCCTGTTTTTCGTGCGGGACCCGATCGCGCGGCTCAACTCGATGTATACCCAGCAGATCAAAACCTTTGTCGAAAATACCCCCTTCCCCGATTTCATTGGCCGCGCCATGCGCGAAGATAAGCTGGCGATACGAAAGAATGTGAAAGTGCCGCTGGAAAAAATGGGGGTAACCGTGCGGTTCATGCCGTTCATTGGCCGCCAGCTCAACCAGATTTTCGCGGAAATGTGTGAAAGCTATGGCTTTGAGGCCAAGGCAGAGGATTTTGAACATACCAACCCCGCCCCCTCACCCGAAGAAATCGCGCTTTACCGGCAGATCGGCCATTTGATGCAAAAATCCGAGGTCAGCCATTGGGAGGCCAGCAACCGGTTTCGCAAAAAATACGGCTTCAACAGCAAGTTTTTCGGGTTTGACCAGTGGTTGATAGATGACGTGCGCGAATTTCTGGCCCCCGAATACGAGGATATGGCGGCACTCGGGCTGGGCGCTTATGCCGATGCGCTGACAGAAACCTTCTGGCAGGCCAAACCCAAGAATACCAATATTTCCGATCAGGAAAAATTTCGCGATTTTAAAGACGATATCAGCACGTTCATGCGCCTTTAGCGGTAGCGCACAGCGCTTTAACGGCGTCGACAAATGCGGAGAAACTGCGCTCTTCCTTAAGGATCCTGTTTTGCTCTCTGGTCATATCTTTGCACAGGCTATCGCTGTCGAGGAGCTTTTTCAGGTTGGCCACATAACCGGACACGTCTTCCGGGTTGGCTACATATAGCGGCCAGTCATCGCCCAAAAATCCGGCGATGCCGCCAATATCGGGGGTGACAACCGGCAGGCCGCGCGAGGCGATTTCAAGCAGGATATTCGGGGTGCCGTCAAATTTGGAGGTATAGAGAAACGCAAAGCATTCATTGATCGGCAACTCATCAATATTGAAAAATTCGCCGCTGTTTTTAACGTTTTCGGGCATGGTTTCCCAGTTTATCTGGTTATCTCCCAGCACTTGGCGGCCATACATCAAAAAATCGGTATCGGGCATCAGCGCGGCGATGTCGGCAACGATGGCGGGGTTTTTCTGGCTGTCAAAGCGGCTGGCCCAAAGCACCTTTCGGCGGGCTTTACCGGCAGGCTTTGCCGCGGGAGCCGCCGTGACCGGGTATTTGACCGCCGTCGATTGCGCCCCTGTCAGGGCATAGGTTTTGGCCATTTCGGCCATATACCAGTCATTGTCAAACACAAAGCGGTCAACCACATCCACAAGGTCGGGAATATCGCGGAAATAGCCGTCATAATTGCCGGTCGGGTGGATATGCGGGCAAAAGGCTGAAACAAAAATCGTGTCACAGGCCGTGCGTATGCGGCTTTTGGTGGCCGGGGTTTTGAGCGCGCCATAGCCCACAAAAGCATGGATAAGGTGCAGGATGCCGGGGCGGAGCACATCCAGCGCGGCGGTGAGGATTTCGGCGCGCTCATTCAGCGACAAATGGCTGTAGGGTCGGCCCATGGTTTGCTCGTAAAGCGCGGGCAGGTTAAGGATATTCATTTCCTGCGCGGCAAAGCGCGCGGTAATATTTGGCTGGTCGGTCAGAATGATCAGTGGATTGAGGCCAAGCTCTTTGGCGGCAAGATAATGCCAGTTGCCGACCAGTTCGGCGCCACCGCTTTCAAGCCATGGCAGCAAAATAATATAGCCATATACTCCGGAAAAAGCGGTGCGAATGGCCTCCTGCAAGGGCAAAATCCCCAGCGCTTTGGGCTCGGCCCATTGCAGCTTGCGCGCCTGCAAATCAGGCAGCGGCCCGCCGCCCGGAAAGTCTCGCGCACTTTTGGCCACTTGCGCCAGCGCATAGGCCGAAAGCGAAGAAGAGTTGTGCAGCTCGTAGCTGTTTTCGATAATACCTTTATCCAGGCTTTCCGGCCCGTCGACCATGGCGCTAAACAGGCCGGTTTCGATCACCCCTTTGCGCCACCACCAGTTTATATCATTGTGCTGGCTGGCAAAATAAAGCCAGTCTGACCAGTTTTCCGGCTGTTGCGAAAGCGGCGGAATGACCCGCCCCTCGGCTTGACCGTGGTCTTTAAAATGCGCGGCGAATTCGGGTTCTCGCCAAATGCCCTTGGCCCAAAGCTCGGCCAGATCAGGATAGGATTGCCAATAGGCGGCGATATCGTCAGGGGTCATGTTGTGCCTCCGCTTGCCTGAGGCATGGCAATGGCCACGGTTTCATTGGTGGCGCTTGCCTGCTTTTCGGGGTCGAGGCAGTAGCGGTAAAGGCCTGCGGCGAGGGCCGCGGGTGTGGTTGGCGCGGTGTCTGAAATTCGCTCCCGGGCCAGCACCACCATTGGTGGTGTTTCGCCACTTGCTAGCTGGTCATACCAGGAGGAAAACACCCATTTTGGCTCCGAATAGCTATGCCAGCGGCTGCGAAACTCACCACCTTCGAGCCGGGAAAGCGAAATTTGCGGCGGCACCAGCCAGATATGGCCGTTTTTGCGCAAAAAATCATGAGCTTCCCGGAACCAGTCCGGCGAGACCCAGGTGCCTATGCTTTGATAGAGGTAAAAACAGGTTTTGTTGACAGTAACCGCACTCAAAACCACCGCGTGGTCAGACTCGACCTTCACATTTAGGCGCTGGGCAATGCGGTGGTGCAGGGGCAGGCGGTTGCGGCGCGGCACAGGCGGCGCCGCCAGCATGGTGGCAAGGTCAAAGCTGGCGCTGCCACTCACCCGCCGAAAGCGATGCCGGGTCATGGCCTCCAGGGCCGCGTCCATATCATCGGGAAAGGCTGCCAAATTCCAGCGGGTGCTGGTGCCGAGGGTTTCCGCCAGTGTCGGGGTGGCAAACACGCGGTAAGGCTTGCCGCCATGCGCCTCGCCAAAATCGGCATTGCGGGCAATGTTGCACAGCGCGGGCGATAGCGCATCAAAGCGTGTATCGGGCAAAATACTTATGGTCTGGACATAGTTTTCAAGCAACACCCGATGGAACTCGGCAAACAACTTGCTAAAAATATCGGAGCCGAGGTCGATGAGAATGGCACCCTGATACTGCACAATCGGCCGCATCATCAATCGGTTGAGATACCAGTCTTCGAGCTTGAAATAGCGCTCGACATGCTGGGTGCAAATAACCTTTGCGCCAAAGCGCCCCATCAGCCCGAAATCGGACAACACAAGATCCGCCTCGTCGATCACCAATACCGGTTGGTGGGACTGGTCATTATAGGCCGCCGCGGCACCAAGCATCAGCTCGATAACCTTGTCGGCGGCGCGCAGGTTTTCGGCCGAGGCGAAAATGAATATTTTCGGGCGCTCGTCCATATCGCGCATCATGTGCTGGGTGGCGGCGGATACATTATAGTGCAGGTGCGGCAGCTCCACGCGCAGCGACCCGGGCGGCAGGGCGCGATAATCGGTGATGATCGATTCAAATTCGCCCTGAATGCCGACCTCCTCCCAAAACCACGGGGCAGGGGGGCCATCACCCAAAACCGGCTCGCCCTTGCGCGCGATGGTATCACAAAAAGCCAGCGGTTTATCTTTGCGCTCGGCACGGCGAATCTCGATTTGCAGCAAGCTGTCAGGCTCGAAAAGCGGCGAGGCATCATGGATCATCCCGGGCGTGAGACCAAGGCTGGTGGCGGCGGGTTTTACCCGATAAAAACAAATGGTTTCAGGCAGATAGCTGTGCCTGATTTCTTTATGGATGCTGTGGCAAGACCATGTCCAATCCTCGTTGCCGATACCGGTGCGCTGGTTGTTATAGGGCATCGGAATCTCGTCAAACAGCTTGCGGTTCAGCACCGATTTGTTTGAGTAATACCACTCCGAAGCCAGAAACAGCGGATGAAAGCGGGTATCCCAGGAATCAATCATCTGCCGGACATTCACTTCATTGCCAAATCGGGCGAAAAGGGCGGTGTGGTAAACCGTGCGTTCATCAATTTCGCCGCGCGCCGCCATCTCGAAAAACTGCAAATACCAGTTGGAGGAGAACAGGTCGTCGCCATCGTGCAAAAACACCCAGTCATGGCTGGCCCGGGCAATGCCAAACTCGCGTGAGGCGCCAAGGTCTCCGAATTCCGCGGGGATGATGCGGTCCAACAAGTCATCGAACCCTTCGGCAATGGCGAGGGTCTCGGCATTGGCGTTATCGGCAATGGCGATAACTTCGATACTGTAGCCCGCCTCAACCGCGCGTTTTTTGGCCAGCGCTAGGCTGCGCAGGGTCGGCACCAAAAGCGCGCCTTCGCGGTGGATATTGATAATGGCCGTGGCTTGCAGCAAAGGGCGGGCTTTCGTTACGAGGTGTGCGGGGCGAATTGACCAAATATTCGGCCGGGTTGCAATCCTTGATTACGCAATCGAGATGAGCAAAGGGTTAGCAAGGTTCAGCTTGGCGCTTTTTTCTGCCGAAACCACCAGCGAAAGCGCGCCAGCCTGCCAAAGTGGCCCCCAGCGCATTTTATAGGCCTGCCCGGGTTTGAGCACCCGGCAATTGCGGCCTTCAAAGTGGCGGGCAAGCGCGGCCTCGGGCTCGGCCTGATGCAGGCTGACGGTGATGTTGCCATTGCCCGCCATATGCCGCGCCGCCAGCGCCAGCACATGGTTTTCAACCGGTGCGCCGGCGATGAGGGCATAGGCGGTCGGGGGGCCGGCCTCAAAGGTGAGCGGCTGCTCCGCGGTGCAGATCCGGTCAACCTCGCCATGAAGGGTGAGCGCTACGGGCAGGCTGGCCAGCAAGCCATTTCGGGTGGCGGTTTTGGGCTCAACCCCGATCCAGCGCAGGCCATCTTGCCACGGGTTCTCGCCCTCAAAGCCCGAAAGGCGCTGGTCCGGCGCGGTATCATCATATCCGGCCTCGCGCAGGTTGGCCACTGGGCTGAGCACCAGCTCATGCTTTGACCGCGCCAAGCGCGCGATCAGGCGGGGAAACAGGGCGTGGTCATCCGCTGTGTCGATCAAATCTAGGTCATCGCGGTGCAGCATAATGCAGGGCGGGCAAAGCCGCGGTTCAGTCGCGTTTATGGTTTTTGACTTGCCGGGATAGATGATCATCTGGCGGCTGCCCGCCAGTTTGCTTTGGCTGCTATAGGCCACCCCGGGGCGCACCACCTGCGCGCCGTGCACCGCAAAGCTCGCGTGCGGCAGCGCGGTGGCGGCGCAAAGAATTACCGCCTCGGCCTCAAGCCCCTCGGCCAGCGCCCGCCATTGCTGGCCGTGAAAGGCGGAATCGGCCAGAAGGTGGTAATCCAGCCCATCGGGCATGGCCTTGGGAGCGACAGTGCCAAAAAACCGGATACCGGTGACAAACGGCGCGAGCGGCGCAAGCGCAGCGACCATATCGGCCATGCCATCGGCTTCGTGCACCGGGCCTATGAGGAGGCCAACCGGAATGGCGGCGCGGCGCCTGGCTGGTTGCGACGGGCTGGTGAAGTAGCTTGGGTCGGGGGTGGTATCTGCCGCTTTATTCGGTCGCCACACACGGGCTTTTTCCATGGCGGCAGCCAGCGATGCCGGGTCAGGGTCAAACAGCAGGCAATTTTCCGTGTCGACCCAGTGCGGGTCATCGCCAAAGGCAAGGCAATCTTTGGCCAGCAAAAGCGGGCGATGCTCGGCCGAGGCTTCATAGGCCAGCGCACACAGGCTTTCATATTTGGAGGGCTGAACGATAATGCCGCTGCTGATCGCGGCCAGCCTTGCTTCGGGTGAAACATTGGTCTCGATTCTAATGCGGTTGCGGTAGCGGGCGGGCACCAGTAAACGCAAATAGTCTATATAGTCGGGGTCGAACCCGTAAGAGATCATCCGGAAATTGCCGGAAAAATCGCTGCCGGACTCCAGCAAGGCAATGGCTGCTTTAATGAAAAGTGCCGGGCGTTTGAACGGTTGAAACCGCGCGGTGAAGATGAAATCCGAGGCTTGCGTTATGGCTTTTGCCGTTTCCGGCACCGGCCAGATAACCGGTGGAAACGCGATCTCGACCTTGTCCATCCACCCCGCGCCAAAGCCGAAATGCCGCTGGTTGTAGCGCGCAATGGTCGGCAAATGCGCCACCACCCGGTCGGCATTTTGCAGGGCATAACGCTCCAGTTCCAGCCGCGGGGCCAGCCAGTCACTCTTTGGATGATAAAACGGTTCGGCCTCGATAATCACCGAGAGTGCCGAGTGAATCCGGCAGGTTATTTCGGTGTTTTGAAACCCGTATCCGGCCCGTTTGGCTTGCAGCACCATCGCGCCCAGCCCCAAATGGTCGGGAATCTCGATATGGTCAAAACCGCCGCATGATCTGGCGGCTTCAAGCACGGCATCCAGCACCCGAAGCTCGCGCAAAAACGGGGCCTCCTGTTTTTTGAACACGGCGTTCACACGCAAATTCGCCAGCCCGAAACGCTCGGCCACCAAAAGATCGGGCCGCAAATAATGCAACGTGGCGATGCCCTTGAAATGCGCGGCCAATCCCGTATCTTTCGGCTGTTTGCGCGCCAGCACCACATGGATATTTTGCTTGTCGTCAGCTGCTTTGGCATGCTGGATGATGTTGTGCATCAACCGCGCAATGCCGCCCCGGTCTTCGGGGTAAAGCTCGTCAAGAATAAAACAGGTTTTGGTCACGTAACGGCACCGGCAATGAGTGGCAGCACAATTTTTGGCCGCGATAAAGCAGCCTTAGCCCATTTGCCCGCCAAAGGCGAGGTATTCAGGCTAGCTTGCCTGCAAACTGTAGCCATATGGCGTGATCAAGACAGCCAGCTTTACGCTGGTGTCGGCATCTGGCACCCCAAAACGGATAGGCAATACATCGATAAACTTCAGCGTCGGCAGCACATATCCGGCATCAAGAAAATAGTTGCCGATGCGCGCGGTGGCCTCATAATAGCCGCTGAGGTCGTCATCCGCATCGATTGCGCTGATCGCAATGTCGCCGTTTACATCAGAGCTTAGCTGGGCAAGCACTTTCCAGCTCCCGGCATAGATTTTCTGGATTTCGACATCTATCCCGGGGATAGCCACGCCGCGTGCCGCATCATGAAAGTTAAGGGTCAGCTTTGCCATGGTGAAATCTTTCGCAGTGGGATTATTGCAGTGGTTTTTTTGCGGGGGGTCTATTCAAGGGTCAGGCGTTTTGTGTCTGTAACAAAACCCACTGTATAGCCATGCGGCGTAACCGACATATGGATATCTACCGCGCCGATACCCGGCTCCAGCCCGAAGCGCAGAGGCACAATATCAACCAGCTTAATCTGCGGCAAATCGCGCCCCGTGGCATCAAAGAATGCGCCCAGAAATACCAGCACCTCGAAGTAGCCGCCGTTTTTAATGGTGTCGTTTTCGGCCAATATCGCGCGCCCGCCGGCATTGGTGCTGGCATCGGCAAGCGGCTGCCAGTCTCCGTCGATGATCTTGCGGTTTTGCATCAACACGCCTTCGGCCATTTTGCCGGAAGTAACATCGAGTATTTGGATGGTGAGTGCGGTCATGCCAATCGTCCTGATCTCGTTAACTTTGCAAATTGCTTAAAATAAACAGCGGGGCATTTCAACTGACCGGCAGTGCAATATTTGGATATTTATGGGTTTTTTGGCGGTGAAATTGCCGAAAGGCCTAAAAACGCAACTACAAAGGGTGATTGTGTTTTTTAGAGGGAGTCTTAAGGTAGAGCCGGTAGGATTTTGATAAGAGTGCAGCAAAGGTTTATGCGAGTATGAGCCAATTTTCATCTGTTCGGGTATTGGCCAGCGACGGGCTGCCGCTTTCTGCCCTGCCCGACACCATTGAGCGGATCGCGCTGGCGCCATGGCTGAAACGGGAAGTGGCTCCGTGGGAAGGGGTTTTGCCGGTTTGCCTATTGATAACCCAAGCCGAGTTCGCGGCGTTTCAGCATTGCCCGCTGTCAGAAATATTGGCGCAAGCGCGGGTGCCGGTGATCGAGCTTGATGCCAATACCACCGCCGATACAGTGGCGAAACTGGTGTTTGAGCAGGTTTTGGCCGGGCACGCTACTGAGCGCAGGCTGGCCCATGAGCTGCGCCATGAAGCCGCGCAGTTGCGGCAAGATTACATGACGCTTCAGCAAAGTTTTAACGTAACCGAAGATTTTTTGTATAGCGCTTTTGCGCCGCGCTTTACCTGTGCACGGCAATGGCAGATGGCGGGCGAAACCTTGGCGGGCAAAACGCGTCAGCGGTTGCCGGTTGGCTCGCCGGGATTAGTGGCGGTTGATATTTGGGCGGCGGGGCCGGGCAGGGCGCGCTTGCGGATCATGCGCGAAAACGGCGCCGCGTTTACGCCGACGTTTGAGCTTGAGGCCGAGGGTGAGGGCTGGTTGCGCGCGCAGCTGGAAAAACCGCTGGCAGGGCTGGCAGAAGATGTGGTGATCGAGGTTGAAAGTGATTTCGGGCTTGGGCTGAGCCTGCCGACACCGCTTGCGCATCTTCATGCCAAAGGGGCAAATGCGCCATTGGCCCTGCAAATATGGAAAGGCCTGCCCGGGGTGCGCTTGCCCACTATGCAGCCCGGCCCCGCGCGCTTTATCATCCCCGCATCGGCCTTGCCCGCGCCGGAAATGAAAGGCGGCACCTGCAAACAGCTTGAAGGGCGCGATGCGATCGCGCTGCATCCGGGGCATGACGGCAAGCTCACCGCGGTATTCAGGGGGGTTGAGGTGCCACGTGCGGCCAATATCGCCGCCTATGTGCAAAATTTCGGGCCGGAAACGGTGCGGCTTTCATTGGCGCTTTCGGATGACGCACAGCTGCACGAAGCCTTTCTGCCGCCCGAATCGCATGTGCAGTGCGATGTGGATGTCGGCAGCCCCGGCAGCGTTGACCTTCACTTTAAATTGCGCGCACCCTCGCCGGTGGTGAGCATCTTTATCCGTGGCATTGAAATATGCCCGGTGCCGGAGTAGCGGCCCATGATGGCGATTGTTGTGCCGGTCTGGCATCATCCGGCATTGGTTGATGAGGCGCTGCAAAGCTGTATTGCGCAGCAAAACGCCCCCGATTTTCGCATCATTCTGGTAAATGACGGCTGCGATCTTGCCCAGACAAGGCAAAGCCTTGAAGGCTGGCAAGCCGCACATCCGGATAAGATAACCCTGCTCACCCAGCCAAACCAAGGGCTGAGCGCCGCCCGCAATACCGGCATTGCCCACGCCATGAAAGACAAAGATTTACGCGCGATCTACTTTTTGGATGCGGATAACCGGCTGGACCCGCACGCGCTGGCGCTATTTGGTGAATTGTTGCAACAAGACAGGGAATCCGGCTGGTTCTCGCCGCAATTTGATCGTTTCGGCATAGAGGCCAATATCTCGAACGGCGGAGAATGGTCGCTAGCAAGGCTCGCCGCCGAAAATTATTGCGATGCGGGCAGCCTTGTGCGCCGCGCGGTTTTTGAAGCGGGCCTGCGGTTTGACCCGGATTTCCGGGTTGGCTTCGAGGATTGGGATTTCTGGCTGGGCGCGGCAAGGCTCGGCTTTAAAGGCGCGCCCGTCAGGCAGAATTTTTTACGCTATCGCAAGCGCCCTGAATCGATGGTTTCTGCCGCCGAGCGCCAGTATGACCGGCTTACCCATCAGTTGCGCGAAAAGCACAGATGGTTATTTAACACCCGTGCATTGCCGGATGCATGGAATGCGGAATGGCCGCGATTTGCCTTTGTCAGCACCGACGAAACCTGTGCACTGGGTTCAGACCCGGCAATGCCCGCACCCGTTTCGCGCGAAGCGCTGATAGCCGAGGTTTTCAACCACCGCGCCAACCCGACCGAAAGTCGCTTTCCGCCGGTGCTGGTTTTTTATTCACCCGCTGTGCTGGCGCAGCTAAAAACCGCCAAATTGCTAGAAAGCTGTTTTTACCAGCTCGAAGGCGGGCTGCGCCAAAGCCCGATGGTGGGGGCCAAATTGCGAGAAGGCCCGCCCGATATCCGGCTTGGCCAAAAGGTGCATGACCAAGATGGTTCGCTGCTGGGCGACTGCGATATTATCGCGATGTCTTTGCACCATCTCGAAGCCTCGCTCGACCGCGAGGAAATGACCTCGATCGTGCAATATATGCTGGAAAACGTGCCCGTGGTGCCGATGCAGGTTTCTCTGCCCGCTGCCCCCGCCGCTCATACGCCGCCTCTGGCCGCCCTGATGGATCTGGTCGGCGGATTGATACTGGCGCCCATGGCCGCAGTGCCGCCGCGGCAATATCGCAATTGGCGCTTGCCGAGCTTTGCGCCGGTGGCGCGGACGGTGGCGCAAAGCAATGCGGGCGGCCGCCCGGCGCTGGCACGCCGTCAAGCGGGCCCGCAAGTGGGGTTTGTTATTCAGGTTTTCAGCTTTGGCGGGGTTGAAAAATGCCTGGTGGCACTGGCGCGGGCATTAGCCGATCTCGGTATTTCCTGCCACTTGTTTATTTATGGCGATGATCAAAGCGACGCCGCCGAGTGGATGTTTGAACCCTTCGAGAATATCTGGATATTGAAAGACCCCGCCTTGCGTGATTGGGGCGGCAGCCGCTATCTGGGCACCAGCGCAAGCACCCACCCGGGTGATGCGCGCATGGGAGATATGCTGGGCCCGCTCACCCAGATGGATTTCGTGGTGAATTGCGGGGCAGGGGTGCTCAACCACGGCTTGGCCGCGCTACGGGCGCGCGGCATTAAAACCGTCGCGTGGGAGCATATTATCGACAGCAGCCCCTATGGCCGACCTGTTGGCACACCGCTCATCACCACTGGCTACGAAGCGGGGTTTGACCGTATCCTCACCTGCTCGCAGCAATTGGCCACGCAAATGGCCGCCCTGGCTGTGCCGCGCCACAAGCTTTTGCCCATGCCCAACGGCCCCGGCTATGCCGCCGCCGAAATCGCGGCGCGCACCGCGCCAAAAGGCGCGATCAGAGTCGGGTTTTTGGGGCGGTTTGACCCACAAAAACAGGTGGAGCGTTTTGTCGAAGTGGCCATCGCCCTGCGCGGCCGGTTTGATTTCAGCATTTGTGGCGGGGCCGTGCTTGGTGCGCGGATTGATTTTCCCGACTGGTTGCCGGTTGCACCACCGCGCAAAAGCCGCGCCGGGCTTGATGCCTTTTATGCCTCGGTTGATGTGCTGTTGATGCCGTCACGCGATGAGGGCCTGCCGCTCACCATTCTGGAAGCCCAGCGCGCCGGTGTGGTGGTGCTGGCCAGTGATGTGGGGGCGGTGGCCGAGGCAATAGTGCACGGCGAAACCGGTTTTTTACTGCCGGCTGACGAGGTGGTGCCAGCGGCCATTGACACCCTGAAACATCTGGACCAGAACCGCACCTTGCTGGCGCAAATCGCCCAAAACGCGGCAGGCAAGCCCGACCGCTGGCCGCAAAACGCTGCCGATTTCGTCGAATCACTTCTTTGACCGCACAATCGGGCCAATCCGCTCTTGCATCGCTGCGCGACAAGCGCTATCCATCCGCTGCACAGCATAGGGGTTTAGCTCAGTTGGTAGAGCGACGGTCTCCAAAACCGTAGGTCAAGAGTTCGAGTCTCTTAGCCCCTGCCAGTGCCGGAATGGTGGCCGCATGGCGTTGGTGCGGCCTCGCCGCTGGCCGGAGAAGCCACAGAAAAATCCGCGCCGGCTTCACTATGCGTTAAGATAAACATTGAACCTTGCGCCCCCCGATGCTCTATTATCGGTTTAAGCGCCAAAGGAGCTGCCCATAGATGCCCGTTGCAAAAGCTGCCATTGCCGTGGTTTTTCTGCTCGCCGCCTGTGAAGCGGCTCCGGTTGACCCGCAAGTTTTGCACTATTCAACACCGGGCAACACTTCGATCATGCAACAGGTGCCGCGGCCTCGGGCGGCGGGGGAGGTTGCTTTTGTCAAAGCGGGCCTCAATGCGCTCCAGCAGCGTTCGATCGCCGAAAATCGCGAATATTGCGGCTATCTCGGGAAAACCCTCACCGGCACCCTTGCCCTGAGCTCGGCGCGGCGCGGTGATGTATCTGGCTGCACACCCGATGAACCGCCGGAGGGATTGCGGCTGCTGGCTTCCTACCACACCCATGCCGCCTATGCTTTTGCCTATGATAGCGAGGTGCCGTCGAGCGATGATCTGGAAGGCGATATGGCCGAAGGGGTAAACGGCTATGTGGCAACCCCGGGCGGGCGGCTTTGGTTTATTGATGCCGCTATTGGCAGGGCAATATTGCTATGCGGGCCCGGTTGTGTGGCCGCAGACCCGCGCTTTGAGCCCGACCCCGCCTTTCCGGTGCGCAACAGCTATTCACTGGCCGAGCTTCGGGTGCGGCAAAACTAGGCCGCGACCCGCCGCTTTCCTGCGGATTTACCACAGGTTTTCACGGGTTTTGTCCGGTTCTTTTCTAAAATTTTAGACAAAGAGGAAATCAGCGGCGCTCAGGCTGGCGGTATCAAGGCCCTCAAGGGTGATCTGCCCCACCATATCGGCGGCGGAAATCACGGTGTCGTTGCCGCTGGCCGTGAAAACAAGGTCGTCATAGCCAAGGCCGGCAATCTGGATAAGGTCCACTCCGTCTTCAAAATCGGTGATCAGGTCTTTGCCGCGCTCGCTGGCGCTGAAAACAAACACATCACTGCCGAGCCCGCCGGTGAGCAGATCGGCGCCGCGGCCACCGTTGAGCACATCATTGCCTTCGCCACCATCCAGCGTATCCCGGCCACCATTGCCGAACAGCACATCCTCGCCGCGGCCACCTGTCAGGCTGTCGCTTCCCGCGCCGCCTTGCAGGGTGTCACTGCCCGCGCCGGAAACCAGCACATCATCGCCGGACCCACCCTTCAGGGTGCTACCATTCGCGCCATTGCCAACGGTGATGGTATCATTGCCCGCACCGCCGCGCAGCAGGTTGGCACCGTAATTATCGGTGATCACATCATCGCCGGTGCCCCCGGCAATTTTATCGGCGCCCGCGGTGCCAGTGAGGGTATCATTGCCGCCGCCACCGATGATCACGCCATTGCTGTAAAAGGGCAGCATATCAAGGTGGGGGTCAAAAATGTCATCGCCGTCACCGCCGACAAATTTGAAGCCGGTGCTGTTCAGCAGATCCTCCAGCGAGGTGCCAAGGTCAAACTGCCAGCTCGGGGTGTCATCGACACCGTAGGAAAGGTAGGTGGCGGTGACGGAGATAGGGTCGGGCAGGTCGATGCTGCCAAACTGCACCATCTCGCTGCCCTCAAGCCGCAGAAAACTCACCGCGCTAACCGTAACCGTGGTTTGCTGCCCCAGCCTCGGCGCGGTCACCGCAGCAATTTCAGCGTCAACACTGATCAGCTGGGTGCTATACCGAAGGCTTTCCAGCGTCACAAACGAGGCGTCGTCAAAGGTGATGACAGTGCCAAGACTATTGAGCTGGGTTGTCAGCAAAGCATTGGGGGCAAGCGGAGAACCAATGGCGGAACTGGTAAAAAAGCCGGTGTCTGCGGCGGTGATCGTGATACGTGCCATTGTTTTGCTCCTGATGAGTGAACTTAACTTGTGAACCTAATTTGCCGAAAGATTAGATAAAAATCTAGGCAAAATGCCGCCAATGGTTAATGCACAAGGCGGTTCAAATTGTCATTAAACTTATGATAAATAAGCATAAAATAAACCTAAAACTGCAATTATGCATGCGCGTCAATTCACCGCTGGAAATAGCGGGCAATAGAGGTTAGGTATCTTGCCAAGATCAGAATTCAGAGGGTGAAATGGCAAAGATTACTTATGTCGAGCATAACGGCACCGAGCATGTAGTAGAGGTCGATGCGGGCCTAACGGTTATGGAGGGCGCGCGGGATAACGACATTCCGGGCATCGAAGCCGATTGTGGCGGTGCCTGCGCCTGCTCGACCTGCCATGTATATGTGGTTGATGAATGGGTGGACAAGCTCCCCGCCAAAGATGACATGGAGGCTGATATGCTCGATTTCGCTTTTGAGCCAGACCCGCGCGCCTCGCGCCTGACCTGCCAGATCAAGGTGACCGAGGCGCTGGATGGCCTGGTGGTGCGGATGCCCGAAAAGCAGATTTAAGGCCGCATGGCGCTTTTTGGCAGGTGAATGGTAAAGCGCGCCCGCAGGGCTTTATCGGTTTCTTCCGAAATATGCGGCGGGAAATGGCTGGCCAGAATATGGTTTTTGCGTTTGCGCGCTTCGGCCACCAGCGCCGGTTTTTGCGCTTCCTCCCATTGCTTCGGGCTCATCCGGTTGGCAATATCGGGGTAGGCATATTCAGTTTGCATCAGTTTCAGGGTTTGATTGCTGCCCAAAAAATGCTCGGGGCCGCCAAGGCAAACCTGTCGCATGGTATCAAGCGATAGCGTGTCGGGGGTTACTTCGATACCGCGCACGGTGCGCAGCACCTGCCCGAGCATATCATTGTCAATGATCAGGCTCTCAAAGCAAAACCCCATCAAAGAGCCGTGCATACCAACGGATTCGTAGACCATATTCAGCCCCGAAAGCCCGGCCAGCGCGGTGGCAATGCCCTTTTCATAGCCTGATTGCGCGTCAGGGGTCTTGCTATCGCTCATCCCGGCGGCCGAGCCCGAGGGCAGGTCATAAAACTGCGCCATTTGGGAAACGGCAGCGGTCAGCAAAGCCTGCTCGCCCGAGCCGCCAGACATGGCCCCGGTGCGCAGATCAGACACAAAAGGCCAGGTGCCAAAAATCGCCGGATGCCCCGGCGAAATCGCATTTACATAGATAAGCCCGGCCAGCACCTCGGCGGTGGCCTGCACCACCGAACCCGCAATGGCGGCGGGCGAGGTTGCCCCCGCTTGCCCGGCCGACAGCAACAATATCGGCACCCCGCCTTTGGTCAGCACTTCCATCACATCTGTCGCGTCTTTGGCGAACCGGAGCGGCGGCACCACAAAGCAGATCGAGGCACTGACAAAGGGCCGCGCCCTAAAGGCCGCCTCGCCGCCCGCCACCATATAGAGCATATCAAGTATGGGTGCGGCGTTTTCCGGCACGGTGACACTGGTGCCAATATGCTTGCTGGTGCCCGCCAGACAGGCGTAAAGCGTGTTGATATCAAGGTCGAGCGTGGATTCCATATCGCGCGCAACCATCGGGCGCTGAAAAAAATGCACGTTGTCTTGCAGATCAGTGATGCGGGCGGCGTTGTAAAGGTCCTGCAAGGTGCTGTCGCGGTAGCTGTTGGTTTCGGTCTCGACCACATGCACCGCCGCGCCCGCCGTGCCAAAATGCACCTTTTTACCGTTTGGGTGCAGGTCATGCTTGGGGTCGCGCCCGCAGAGGGCGAAATCGCGGTTGGCGTTTTTGATGGTTTCCAGCACCAAAGCGCGCGGAAAGGTGAGCCGGCCATCGCGGAAACTGGCGCCAACACCGGTGCAATAATCCCGCGCCGTGTCTGTCACCCCGCTTAGCCCGATGGTTTCCAGCGTTTCCAGCACCGCTTCATGAATTTGGGCAATGTCTGATTCCGACAATGGCCGGTATTGCCCGCCCTCCAGCCCCTTGCGCACCGGTTTTACATCTTCCGCCAAAGGCGCGGCGCGCAGGGTTTTGCGGGCGTTTCGGCCACCTGCGCGCCGGGGTCCTGTTATGGCCATATTACTCTCCTTAAGCCTTGACGCGCGCTGATGTCGGGTCATAAAGCGGCTTCAGGCTTGCTTCTGCCGCAAACCGCTCCCCCGCGATTTCGATCTCGTAACGCGCGCCCAAAATATCGGCCGCGCTCTGCCCTTCGCTTGGCACATAGCCAAGGCCGATGGAGGCCCCAAGCGCATGGCCACAGCCGCCCGAGCTCAGGTAGCCCACAATCACTCCATCCCGCAAAACCGGCTCGTTATGATAGAGCATCGGTTCGGGGTCATGCAGGCGAAACTGGAGCAGGCGGCTGGATAGCCCGGTGGCCTTTTTGGCCAGCACCGCCTCGCGGCCGATAAAATCACCCTTGTCGGGCTTCACCGCAAAGCCAAGCCCCGCTTCCAGCACATGGTCCTCGTCGGTTATATCATGGCCAAAATGGCGGTAGCCCTTTTCAAGGCGGCAGCTATCAAGCGCATGAAGCCCGCAAGGTTTGGCCCCCGCCGCCAGAATTTCCTCAAAAATATGCGCGGCCTGATCGGCGCTGGCATATATTTCCCAGCCAAGCTCGCCCACATAGGTTACTCGATGCGCCCGCGCCAGCCCCATGCCGATTTCAATTTCGCGCATGGTGCCAAAGGGGTGGGCTTGGTTGCTAAAATCATCGGGGCTGATTTTTTGCAGCAGCGCGCGGCTATCCGGCCCCATCACCGCAAAAACCGCTTCTCCGGCGGTCACATCGGTGATCACCACAAATTCATCGGCCAGATGGCGGCGCAGCCAGGCCAGATCACGCTGCAAGGTCGCCCCCGGCACCACCAGCAAAAACACGGTATCTGAAAGGCGGGTAACTGTCAGATCACACTCGACCCCGCCGCGATGGTTCAGCATTTGGGTATAGACAATCCGCCCCGTCGCCACATCCATCTGGTTGGCACAAAGCCGCTGCATAAAGCCCAGCGCATCGCGGCCCTCAACCCTGATTTTACCAAAGCTCGACATATCAAACACGCCCACCGCCTCGCGCACCGCCATATGCTCGTCGCGCTGGTTCTCGAACCAGTTTTGCCGCTTCCAGCTATAGTCATATTCTGGCTTCTGGCCTTGATTGGCAAACCAGTTGGCCCGCTCCCAGCCCGCCATTTCGCCCATCACCGCGCCCGCTTTCAGCAGCACCTCATGCACCGGCGAGCGCCGCACCCCGCGCGCCGTTTCAGGCTGCCGATAAGGGTAGTGATCGGCGTATAGCAGGCCAAGGCTCTCGGTCACGCGCGCTTCCAGATAGCGCTGGTTACGCTGGAAGGGCTGGGCGCGGCGAATGTCAACATCCCAAAGGTCAAACGGCGGTTGCCCGTCTTGCATCCACTGCGCCAGCGCCATGCCCGCCCCCCCGGCAGACTGGATACCGACCGAGTTAAACCCGGCGCAAACCCAAAAATTGCCAAGCTCCGGCGCTTCGCCTAAGTAGTAGCGGTCATCCGGCGTAAAGCTTTCGGGGCCGTTAAAAAACGTGTGAATACCGGCTTCGGCCAGCAGCGGCATCCGGTTGATCGCCTGTTCCAGTATCGGCTCGAAATGGTCAAAATCTTCGGGGAGCTGGTCAAATTCGAAATCTTCCGGAATGCCGGCCATGCCCCAAGGCTTGGCCACCGGTTCAAACGCCCCGAGCATGATCTTTCCGGCGTCTTCCTTATAATAGGCGCATTCATCCGGCACCCGCAGCACCGGCAATTTGCCAAGCTTGTCAATGCCCTCGGTCACAATATAAAAATGTTCGCAGGCATGGAGCGGTACGGTAACACCGGCCATTTTGCCCACATCCCGCCCCCACATGCCCGCGCAGTTTACCACATGGTCACAGGTTATTTCGGTCACCTCACCCGCTTGCTCTGCCAGCACCGAAGCCACACGACCGTTCGCCTTCCTGATATCCAATACCTTGACATGCTCGAATATTTCGGCGCCCATTTGCCGCGCGCCCTTGGCCATGGCCAGCGTGATATTGGCCGGGTCGCCCTGACCATCGGTCGGTAAGTATACCGCGCCCAGCACATCTTCGGTGTTTAGATGCGGATAGCGGGATTTGACCTCCGCCACCGAAATTTCCTCAACCGGCACCCCGAAAGCCCGCGCCATCGAGGCCTGCCGGTATATTTCCTCGCGTCGCGCCTCGGTTAGCGCCACGGTGATAGAGCCGGTTTGCCGCAAGCCCGTGGCCACGCCGGTTTCGGCCTCGAGCTTGCCATAAAGCTCGGCGGTATATTTGGCGAGGCGGGTCATGTTTGAGCTGGCTCTGAGCTGGCCGATCAGCCCGGCCGCGTGCCATGTGGTGCCCGAGGTGAGTTGCTTGCGCTCCAGCAGCACCACATCTTTCCAGCCAAGTTTGGCAAGGTGATAGGCCACGCTGGCCCCGGCCACCCCGCCACCAATAATAACTACGCGGGCGTGTTTGGGGAGAGGTTTCATGCGCGCAACCTTTCGTTTTTGGGGTCATAAACCGGGCCATCCGGTTGCACTTTGGCCGGGTAGCGCTGCCCATAAATCTCCACTTCAATCAGGGTGTCCGCCACCGCCAGATCGGCCCGCAGCATAGCAAGCGCGAGAGAGCTACCAATCCGGTGCCCCCAACCGCCAGAGGTAACCTCGCCGACCACCTCGCCCTTGTGCCAGAGCGTGGCCATATAGGGCGCATCCTCGTCGCCCGCTTCCACAATGAGTGTGGCGAATTTTTTGCCGGGCTGGTCGGCCAAAAGCGCGGCTTTGCCCGGAAAATCCTCGGCTTTATCGAGCCTGATAAACCGCTCCAGCCCCGCTTCTTTCAGCGTATAATCACTGGAAAGATCACCCTTCCATGCGCGATACCCTTTTTCCAGCCGCAGACTGTTGAGCGCAAACATGCCAAAGGGGGTGGCCCCGGCGGCCAGAATAGCCGCGTAAATTTCCGGCATATCCGCTACGCTGGCATGCACCTCCCAACCCAGCTCTCCGGCAAAGGAAACCCGCGCCAGCAAGGCGGGCTTGCCCGCCACTATGGCGCGCTGGTGGCTTAACCATGGCAGGCCGAGGTCGGCATCCGAAATTCCGGCAAAAAGCGCCCGCGATTCCGGCCCGCTCACGATCAGGGCGCTGCTGGCTTCGGTCACATCCGCCAAGGAAAGCCCCGCGGGCAGGGCGGCGTTGAGCAGCTCATAATCATGCCACTGCGCGGTGGCGGCGGTGATTAAAAGGAAATCATCCTCACCCAGCCGCATCACCGACATCTCGGTCAGGATCCGCCCGCGACTATCGGCAAAATAGGCAAGGTTCATGCGGCCAATGCGGGGCAGGGTGCCCGCAATCCGGCCCAGTAGCCACGCGGCAGCACCTGCGCCGGAAAGCTCAAAGCGTGAAAAGCCCGGCAGGTCAAGCACACCAACCGCGTTTTGCACCGCCGCACATTCCGCCGCAACCCGCGCAAACCAAGGCCCGCGCCGCGCCCATGTGTGGGTGGCCGCCTCCGAGGTATCATCGCCCGCCCTGGCAAACCAGTTTGCCCGTTCCCAGCCGTTATAGGCCCCCATTACCCCGCCCAGCGCCTGCACCGCTTCGTGGTTGGGCGAGTGCTTTTTATCCCGCCCTTCCGGCCATTCATGGTGCGGGAAGTGCATGGCATATTCGTTGGCATACACTTCCTGGCCTTTGCGGTTCATGTAATCCTGATCGACAAATCCGGTAAAACGGCGCGGGTCCAGCGCCCACATATCCCACTCGGTCTGGCCCTCGCTCACCCATTCGGCCAGCACTTTGCCCGCCCCGCCCGCTTGCGCGATCCCGAAGGTAAACACGCAGGCCTCAAAGGCGTTTGGCACGCCCGGCATCGGGCCGATCAGGGGGTTGCCATCGGGGGTGTAGGGAATGGGGCCGTTGATAACCTTGCTGATGCCTGCTGTGCCGAGCATCGGCACCCGCGCCATCGCGTCTTCAATATGCCATTCCAGCCGCTCGAGGTCATCCGGGTAAAGCTGAAACGAAAAGTCATCGGGCATCGGGTCATCGGCGGTTTGCCAATGCGGCCTGCAATTACCCTCATATGGGCCAAGGTTGAGGCCGAATTTCTCCTGCCGCAGGTAGTATGAGCTATCAACATCGCGCAACAGGGGCAGCTTGTGGCCCGCGCCTTCGCTCCAGGCCTGTAATTCCGGAATTTCGTCGGTTAGCAAATATTGGTGGCTCATGGTCATCATCGGCACCTCGCGGCCCCCGAACGGGATAAACATCCGCCCGAGCTCCTGCGCACGATAGCCCGCCGCATTGACCACGATCTCGGCCCTGATCTCGCCTTTTGGCGTGGTCAAAACCCATTCGCCATGTTCACGGTTCACCGCCGTTACCGGGCAAAAGCGCACAATTTTCGCCCCCATATCCCGCGCGCCTTTGGCAAAAGCCTGCGTGAGCTGCGAAGGGTCGATATCACCATCCGCCGGGTCATAGAGCCCGCCCTTCAGATCGTGGGTTTCAAGGAAAGGGTAGCGCGCTTTCAGGTCATCCACGCTGACCATATCCAGCGCCATGCCCTGATAGCGCCCCATGCCGCAGGCCTGTTCAAATTCCTGCATCCGCTCTTTGGAATGGGCCAGCCGCAAGCTGCCGGTCACGTGGTAATTCATCGGATAATCTACCGCTTCGGCCAAGCCCTGATATAACCCCACCGAATAGCGTTGCATATTCATAACCGCCCAGGACATAGAAAATGTGGGAATATTGCCCGCCGCATGCCATGTGGACCCGCTGGTGAGCTCGTTTTTCTCCAGCAAAACCGCATCTGTCCAGCCCGCTTTGGCGAGGTGGTAAAGGCTGGAAGCCCCAACCGCGCCGCCACCAATAATAACCACCCGTGCATGGGTTGGAAGCTCGGCCATCTGTCTCTCCTTAATAAACCGGTGGGCTAACCACCCAGATAATTATAGCCGGCTCTTGGCCGGAGTTTGCCCAGTGGTAAGGCTTGTGTTCAAAGCAAAAACTATCACCTGCCTTCAGGCTAAAGGCCTCGCCGTCAATCCAAAGCTCGAGCGCGCCCGAAACAATATATCCCGCTTCCTCGGTTGCCCTGAAAACGGGCTCGTCAAGCCGTGCGCCCGGTTCAATAACCGAGCGAAACATTTCAAAGCTGCCACCAAGATCAGGCGAAAGCAGTTCTTCGATAATGCCGCCCTCCTTGGTGCCAAGGCTGCGCCGCGCCCCGGCCCGCACAATATATTTTGTTTCCGGCGTATCGGCCTCGTCGAGCAGAAAAAACCAGCTCACCGGCACATCTAGCGCCGCTGCGATGCGGCGCAAATCCGTGATCGACGGCTCTGAAAGGCCGCGCTCTATCTGGCTGATAAACCCTACCGAACGGCCAATTTTCAGCGCCAGCGCTTTGAGGGTGATTCCCCGTGCCTTGCGTAGCCCGCGCAGATCACGGCCAAGCGGGCTTGGGGAAGCGGGTGGGCTATGGGCAAGATCGGGCATGAAATGGGCCTATGGCTGCGACAATATGGCCAGTAAGCGGTGATATAATGAAATTGTCAAAGATAATTTCACAAAAGACACGTTTTCGCCGAAACCTTCACGAGGGCATCCCCCGTCATCATTTCCTGCGCAAGGATGCGGAAAACCGATTAAAAAGCCTGTGCACCGGCCATTGCCGCGCCCCCCTCAATTGCGCTAGCTAGGGCCAAAGGAGTCTATGATGATCACAATCATTTCCCCCGCCAAAAAGCTGGATTTTGACGGCGCGCAATATAAGCTGGATGCGACCGAGCCGGATTTTCAGGCCGATGCCTACAGCTTGAGCCGCACAGCCCGCCGCCTCAGCGTGGCCAAGCTGCAAAAGCTGATGTCGATCAGCCAACCATTAGCTAGGCTCAATCAGGCACGGTTCAAGGAATTTGCCGAAGCTCCGGCCCCCGAGCAGGTAAAACCCGCCGCGCTCGCTTTTGCGGGCGACACCTATATCGGTTTGCAGGCCGATACCCTCACCGCCGATGAGCTTGCCTATGCCCAAAGCCATTTGCGCATTCTTTCCGGCCTTTATGGGTTGTTGCGCCCGATGGATAATATCCAGCCCTACCGGCTGGAAATGGGCAGCAGGCTGGCCACACGGCGCGGTAAATCGCTCTACCAATACTGGGGCAGCCGCATAACCGATGCGCTCAATGAAACCGGCGCAAAAACCCTGCTCAATTGCGCCTCGGCCGAGTATTTCAAGGCGGTAAAACCAGAAGCGCTCACGCCGCGGGTGGTCACGCCGGTTTTTATGGAAGAAAAGGATGGCGCGCGCAGCATTGTCGGCTTTTTTGCCAAACGGGCGCGGGGGATGATGGCGCGCTATGTGGTGCAAAACCAGATCAGCGACCCCGAAAAGATCAAGGCATTTGATGCTGGCGGCTACGGCTACCGCGCCGGGCTTTCAACAAAAAACCGGTTTGTTTTTAGCCGCTCCTATCCGGATAGCGCCGGCTGAGCATTCAGTGGGAAAAAATGCGGATGGCCTGTAAGCCGGATTTTGTTCAAAGCCTTGCGGCTTGTCGATAACCATTCATCTGGGCGCGCTGTTACCAGCGTGCTCTAGCAGCCAACCCGGGGCTCTGGGCGGAAAACCCTGCGCTTGCGCGCGATGAACCCCCTATTTGGCCTTGCTCCTGGCGGGGCTTGCCGTGCCCTCGCGGTTACCCGCAAGGCGGTGGGCTCTTACCCCACCGTTTCACCCTTACCCCGTTTGCACGGGGCGGTCTGTTCTCTGTGGCGCTTTCCCTCGGGTTGCCCCGGCCGGCCGTTAACCGGCGCCATTTTTCCCTGGAGTCCGGACTTTCCTCACCGAGGTGCAGTCATCCAGCCATCCGCGCAGCCACCATAGAAGCCCGCCGCAAAAGCGCAAGCCTATTGCAGGCTTTCCTGCAAAATTTCAACACTCAGCGGTTTGCTTATGCAGGCTACGCGCGGGTGTGGGGCTTGGGTAAAGCGGTGGTGCCCTGGCATCCGGCCCGAGGTGATCACCACCTTGGCTTCCGGGTATCGTGTCAGGCAATTCTCGGCAATCGCCTGATTGCCATTCAGGCACAGGCTGAGAATAGCGCTTTCAAGCTGGCCGGGGTCGGCGCGCACATGCAGGGGCGCCGGTGCAAGGCTGGTTTCGAGCTTCACCCCGCTTTTTAGCCCAATGCCGATAAGCTCGGAAACCCCCTCGATCAACTCGTTGATCTCTACCACTTCCGGCACCAGCGCCCGGGTGCGGGCAAAAGCCAGCAAACGCTGGGTGAGCGAGGTGCCGATATCGACGGCATTGGAAATGCGTTGCAACAATAGCTCGGGGCTGGTTTTTTGGGCACCGGTTTGCAAAAGATGCACATTGGCATTCACTGCAGCGAGGATGTTGCCAAAATCATGCGCGACCTCGCCGGTTACGTTGCCCAAGCTGCCAAAACCGGGGTGAGTGCGGCCCGCAGAGCCTGCCCTTCCTTGCGGATAAGGTAGGAGGATTTGAGGTTGAGCAAAAAAGGTGCTATTGCCGATACCACGTCAAACCCTTTCAGGGTTGGCCAAAATGTGCAGATTTCGTCTGACCCGGCCGAAATTCGCTTGGTGGCCGGTTAAATGATCAAAGCGGTTTTTTGCGATATCGATGGCTGCCCCGGGCCGGGTAAACACATAGTCTTGGATCTTTCCAGTGCCCACCCGTTGGGCGGCGGCCGCCATCGGAGATAACCATAACAATTAGAATATGCTCAACTATGTCGGCCTGCCCATGTGCCCCGCCAATGCCAGCGACGAGGTGAAGGTGATGTGCAAAACGACTGCCAGCGCGCTGTGGGTGGCGGGTGTGGTCGAACTGCTGGAAACCTTGCTGAACGACTAAAGTGTAAAGCCGTTTTTGCCGAGGTCCAAAAAGCGCTTGCGCCTTGCCGCCACCAGCTCTTTGCCATCGGTCTTTTCCAGCTCGAGCAGCAATTTTTCGATCGCCTCGCCCACAGATTTGATGGTGCCTGCGCGGCCACGATGCGCGCCGCCCACAGGTTCCTTGATCACCAGATCAGCCACGGTGAGCTTTTTGAGGTCTTGCGCGGTCAGGCGCAGCGCCTCTGCCGCCTCGCGCATTTTGTCGGAATCTTTCCACAGGATGGCAGCGCAGCCCTCGGGCGAAATTACCGAATAGACCGAATGCTCCAGCATGGCGAGCCTATCAGCCGCCGCAAATGCCACCGCACCGCCCGAGCCGCCCTCGCCGATAATAACCGCAATCAGCGGCACCCCGATTTGCAGGCATTTTTCGGTGGCCCGTGCAATCGCTTCGGATTGCCCACGTTCCTCGGCCCCTTTGCCGGGGTAAGCACCCTGGGTGTCTACGATGGTAATCACCGGCAGCTTGAAGCGGTCCGCCAGTTCCATCAGGCGGGTGGCTTTGCGATAGCCCTCGGGGCGGGCCATGCCGAAATTGCGCTCGATACGGGTGTTGGTATCATGGCCCTTTTCATGGCCGATCACCACCACCGGCCGGTCATTAAACCGGGCAAGGCCGCCCATTACCGCATGGTCGTCGGCAAAATTGCGGTCACCGGCCAGCGGCGTAAATTCCTGAAACAGCGCATCTATATAATCAATGCAATGCGGGCGGTCGGGGTGGCGGGCCACAAGGCATTTGCGCCACGCGCTCAGATCACCATAAAGCTCATTGAGCAGGGTGTCGGCCTTGGCGTCCAGCGCTTTGGCCTCGTCTTCGATATCCATTTCCGGGTTTTGTCGCGCCATGGCGCGGAGCTCTTCGGCTTTGCCTTCAATTTCAGCCAGCCCTTTTTCAAATTCCAGATAATTTCGCATCAATAACCCCGTGCAGATTTCCGGCTATATATGGCAACCCATGCGCCGGAATGCAACGGCGAAAGCCGCGCGCGCGGGGCCTAGCCGATAAGTTCGGCCTGGCGCACAATCACTTCTGCCTGACGGATCGAGGCAAGGTCAACCAGCCTGCCTTTATAAACCGCCGCGCCTTGCCCTTCGGCCTTGGCGGCCTCCATTGCGGCCAAAATCTCGCGGGCCTCACCGATTTGCGCTGCCGAGGGGGTGAATATCTCGTTGGCCAGCGCCACCTGTTTGGGGTGAATGGCCCATTTGCCGACCATCCCGAGGGTGGCCGCGCGCTTGGCCTGCGCCACAAAACCCGCATCATCCGAGAAATCACCAAACGGGCCATCAACCGGCAGCAAGCCATGGGTGCGGCAGGCGGCCACAATCGCCACAATCGGGGCGTGCCACGGGTCTGCCCAGTGCTGCGCACCATCGGGTGCCACCATATAATAGTTTTCCTGCGTGCCGCCAATGCCGGTGGTTTGCATCCCCATCGAGGCCGCATAATCGGCGGCACCAAGGCTCATCGCGTTCATCCGCGGGCTGGATGCAGCTATTTCCTCCACATGGGCCAGCCCGGCTGCGGTTTCGATGATCACCTCGAACCTGATCGCTTTTTCACGGCCTTTGGCCATTTCAATCGCCGATACCAGCGCATCTACCGCATAAATATCACCGGCATTGCCGACTTTCGGGATCATAATCTGGTCCAAGCGCCCATTGGTATGCTCGAGCACCTCGACCACGTCGCGATACCAGTATTCGGTATCAAGGCCGTTTATGCGCACCGAAAGGGTTTTGCGGCCCCAGTCGATGCTGTTGACGGCCTCGATCACATTGGCGCGCGCCACGGCTTTGTCGGCGGGTGAAACACTGTCTTCCAGATCAAGGTTGATCACATCGGCGGCGCTGGCGGCCATTTTTTCAAAAATCGCCGGGCGGGAGCCGGGACCGAATAGCTGGCAGCGGTTGGGTTGGCTGGGGCTGGCGGGCTGGACCTTGAAGCTCATGGCGTTTTCCTGCGATAGATTGTTGCGAATGCTTTGGGCAATACATCACAATATTGCGTGAAACTGTCAACCGCTAATTGCTGCACCTGCGAAGGGCGGGGCTTTAGCCAAAGCCGTCTTTTCCCAAGGCTCCGGCTTTTTTGGCTACGTGGATCACATAAAGGCTACTAAAAACCCCTAACAGGGAAACCAGAAACATCAGCGCAAACAAGGGCAAAGCCCCGCCTTCCTCGTTCAGCATCACCCCGGCCAGCGCCGCAAGCCCGGCCCCGCCGCCAATGGTAATCGCGCCGCCAAGCCCCGAGGCGCTGCCCGCCAGTTGCGGCCTTACCGAAATCATGCCGGCATTGGCGCTGGGCAGGGTCAGCCCGTTGCCTATCCCGACCAGCATCATTGGCCCAAACAGCGAGAGCGCGTGCAAAAACCCGAGTTCAAACAGCAGTAGACTCAAGGCAGAACCGGTTGCCGCCACGGCACCGCCGATCATCATCATCTTGTTCATGCCGGCGCGCTGGGCGTATCGGCCGGAAAGGAAATTGCCAAACATATAGCCGAGCGCCACAATCCCGAAATACGCGCCCATTTCGGCCGAATTCAGCCCGAGAATAACGGTAGAGATAAATGGCGCGCCGCCGAGAAAGGCAAAAAACGCGCCCGAGGCAAAACCCGCCGTCAGTGCATAGCCCCAAAACCGGCGCGAGCGCACCAGATCGGGATAGGCCCGAAACTGTGCCCCGAAACTGGCGCTTTTATGGCTATTGGTTTCGCCAAGATCCAGCCAGACGATCAGCCACACCACCACCCCGAGCAGCCCCAGCATCACAAAACTGGCCTGCCAGCCGTAGCTGGCATTGAGCACACCGCCCAGCGCCGGGCCTATCATCGGCACCACGCTCATGCCCATTGTTACATAGCCGATCATGCTGGCCGCTTGTTCCGGTGGCACCATATCGCGCACAATCGCGCGGGAAAGCACGATCCCCGAGGCCACTCCTGCCTGCAGCATCCGAAAGCCGAGCAGCGCCTCGATCGAGGTCGAGAATATGCAGCCAATGGTGGCCAACACGAAAATCCCGATCCCCCAGAGCAAAACCGGCCGCCGGCCATAGCGGTCTGACAGCGGGCCGATGATGATTTGTAAAAGTGCCGTGACCCCGAGATAGGCCGAAATTGCCAGTTGCACCACCGCGTAATCGGCCTCAAAAAAGGTGGCCATGCTGGGCAAAGCGGGCAAAAATATATTCATGCTCAGCGCCGAGACACCGGCAATCACCACCAATGTGATCACATGCGGCGGGGTTGATCTGTTTAACCAGCGAGGCGGCGCAGAATAGGCCACATTGTCCCAATCTTATTCGAAAATTGAAATTAAACGGGAAAATACCCGATTAAGTGTTCGATTATTGTAAGTCTTTAAAGGCTTCTTGCAGGCGCGTCACCGCTTCGACCACCATTGAGCGCGGGCAACCCAGGTTGAAACGCAGGAAATTCTCGCCACCGCTGCCAAATGTTTTGCCATGGCTCGCGGCGATTTTGGCACCCGTTTGCACACGCCTGATCACCTCGTCCATCGCCATGCCTGTGCCCGAAAAATCCACCCAGGCCAGATAGGTGGCTTCCAGCACCATCGAGCGCACCCCCGGAATGGCGTTGACACCGGCATCAAATATCCGGCGATTTTCAACCAGATAATCCAGCAATTCCGCCAGCCAGCTATCACCTTCATTATAGGCCGCCTCGGTCATTATTTTGCCGAAGTAATTTGGCGAGGTGCCGCCCGCTTGCTGCGTTTTTTTGAAGCGTGCCTGCAGCTCGGGGTCTGAAATCACCGTAAACCCGTTCATCCCGCCCGCCAGATTAAAGGTTTTGGAAACCGCCGCCAGCGTGACCAGCCGATCGGCGATTTCAGGAGCGGCCAGCGCCATGACCGTGTGTTTATGCGGCGCAAATACCAGATCATGGTGAACCTCATCCGACACCAGCACCAGGTCATGCTTTACGCAAAAATCGGCCAGAGCGCGTAGCTCCTGCACATGCCATACCCGCCCGCCGGGGTTATGCGGCGAGCACAAAATAACCATGCGCTCGCTGCCATCCAGTGTGGCCTCCAGCGCTTTGAGGTCCATTTCATAGCGGCCCTGTTTTTCCACCAGTTCAGATTCGACAACCCGCCGTTCGTTACTGCGGATCTTGCTGGCAAAAGCATGATAGACGGGCGTAAATATGATGACCCCGTCGCCCTTTTTGGTAAATGCCTGGATGGCCAGCGCCACGGCCGCCACCAGCCCGTGCGTGGTCGAAATCCATTCGGGCCGCAGCTCCCAGCCATGATGCCGCGCCATCCAGCCGCAGATCGCGGCGTTATAGCTGGCATCATCGGCGAAATATCCATAAACCCCGCGATCAACCACTTCTTGCAGCGCGTCATGCACCGCTTGCGGGGCGCGAAAATCCATATCGGCCACCCACATCGGCAGGCCATCATCTGGTGAAATGCCAAATATCCCTTCCATGGCGTCCCATTTGTCGCTGTGGGTGCCGCGTCGGTCGATCATCTCGTCAAAATTTGCCATAGTTTGCCTCCAATTCCGGCTTACGCTACTCCCTGGCCGGGGCAAGGAAAACCCCGAATCGTCCTCTTGCACCTAAGGGAAGGTTTGACTAAATAACCGGCATGAGCCTGAAAAAAATCATCATTCACCCTGACCCGCGCCTGAAAAAGGTATGCGATGAGGTTGACGGGATATCGCCCGAGCTGCGCAAGCTGGCCACCGATATGCTCGAAACCATGTATGACGCGCCCGGTATCGGCCTTGCCGCGCCGCAAGTTGGCGTTTTGGAGCGGCTTTTTGTAATGGATGTGGCCGAAAAAGAATCGGCACCAGAGCCGCGGGTGCTCATCAATCCGCGCCTTACATGGCAATCGGACGAGGTGAATGTGCATGAAGAGGGCTGCCTCTCCATTCCCGGCATTTACGAGGATGTCAGCCGCCCCTCGTCGGTGCGCATGGCCTTTCAAAATCTTGACGGTGTCGAGATCGAGGAGGAATTTGCGGGCATCGCTGCCACCTGTGTCCAGCATGAGCTGGACCACCTGAACGGTAAACTTTTTGTTGATTACCTTTCAGGCATCAAACGCCGGATGATTACGGCCAAGATGAAAAAACTGAAAAAAGAGCAGGCGCGCGAGGCATGATCCGCCCTTTTTTGATGTATCCTGATAAACGGCTGCGCATGGTTTGCACGCCGGTGGCCGACATAGATGAAAAAGTGCGCGGCACATGGGAAGATATGCTCGCCAGCATGTATGCCATGCCCGGGCTTGGGCTGGCCGCGCCACAAATCGGCGTTATGCTGCGGCTGGCGGTGGTGGATTGCTCGGAAACCCATGATGCCCCCCTTTGCATGGCCAACCCGGAGATATTGCACGCCTCTGTAAAGCTAGGCGCGCACGAAGAAGGCAGCCCGAATATGCCGGGCCTTTGGGCGAGGGTAGAGCGGCCCCGGGCCGTTACGGCGCGCTTTTTGGATGCAAGCGGCAACGTGGTCGAGCAAGATTTTGTAGGGGTTTGGGCGACCTCGGTTCAACACCAGATAGACCATCTGAATGGCAAATTATTTATTGATCACCTCAGACCGGTGAAACGAAAAATGCTGCTGGCAAAACATGCCAAGAACATGAAAAGGCGATAGCGGATGCGGGTTATCTTTATGGGCACACCCGACTTTTCGGTGACCGTGCTGGCCGCGCTCCATGCTGCGGGGCACGAAATTGTGGCCGTATACGCACAACCGCCCCGGCCGGCGGGGCGGGGCAAAAAGCCGCGGCCAAGCCCGGTGCAGAAATTCGCTGAAGCCAACGGGCTTGCGCTGTTTACCCCGCCGAACTTTAAAGAAGAATCAGCCCGGCAAACCTTTGCCTCCCATCGCGCCGATGTGGCTGTGGTGGTGGCCTATGGGCTGATTTTGCCACAAAAAGTGCTGGATATGCCCGCCAAAGGCTGCCTGAATATCCATGCGTCGCTGTTGCCGCGCTGGCGCGGGGCGGCCCCGATCCAACGGGCGATAATGGCCGGAGATTCCGAAAGCGGCGTTTGTATCATGCAGATGGAAGCGGGGCTGGATACCGGCCCTGTGATTGCCTGCAAGGCGACCGGGATTAGCGCAGCGGATACTGCCGCCAGCCTGCATGACCGCTTGGCAAAGCTCGGCGCTTCGCTCATTGTCGATGTGCTGGAAGCAGGGAGGTTTAACGCTAAACCACAGCCGGACCATGGCGCAACCTATGCCGCAAAAATCGAAAAATCCGAAGCAAGAATTGCGTGGAGCCAGCCAGCAGAAATAGTTGACCGCCATATCAGGGGGCTTTCGCCCTTTCCCGGTGCCTGGTGCGAGATGAATGGTGAAAGGGTAAAACTGCTCGATAGCCGGGTTGTCGGGCTTTCCGGTGTGCCGGGAGAGGTGCTCGGTGACAATTTTACCATCGCCTGCGGAAGCGGTGCTGTGCAAATATTGCGGTTGCAGCGCGCTGGCAAAGGGCCAATGGAAGCAAGGGTGTTTGGCCTTGGTTTTTCGCTGCGAAAGGGTGATATTCTCGCCTAGACACTGGAAATCGGCACATTCCCACCCTATGTTAATATCAGAAACATTGAGGAGGCAGCGATGGGTGCTATTATCTATTGGCTGGTTTTGGGGGCGGCGGCCGGCTTGGTCGGCACACGGTTGCTCAGACTTGAGCTGGGCCTCGCGCAGACCATTGCGCTTGGGGTGGTCGGTGCCCTGCTCGGCGGTTTGGCGTTGCGGGCGCTGTTGGCGGTGCTCGGGGTTGCCTCCGGGTTTATCGGAGCGATATTGGGCGTGGCGGTGCTGATATATGGCTATAAATACTTTTTCGAGGGCCGAAAATAATCAGCTCTTGAACGGTGCCATACCTTTGTTGGCCAACTCGTCGGCCAGTTCGTTTTCGGCATGGCCGGCATGGCCCTTTATCCACTTCCAGTTTACCTGATGTCGGGCTTGGGCCGTATCGAGCGCCCGCCACAAATCATCATTTTTCACCGGTTTTTTCGCGGCTGTTTTCCAGCCGTTGCGCTTCCAGCCATGCAGCCATTTGGAAATGCCGTCTTTTACATACACACTATCGGTTACCACGGTTACCTCGCTGGCGCGGTCAAGCGCATTCAGGCTTTCAATGGCGGCCGTAAGCTCCATGCGGTTATTGGTGGTATCCGCCGCACCGCCATAAAGCTCGCGTAATTTCAATATTTCATTGCCGGATTTGGCGATCAGTAATGCGCCCCAGCCGCCGGGGCCCGGATTGCCCGAACAGGCACCATCGGTATAAATGAATATCTCAGGCATAACGGGCATAAACCAATACCCTAACCGCGATGATACCGGTATAAACGCGGCACGATAGCCACCGGCCCGCTGCCAGTTCAGCAATGGGCGGCAGCAACGTGCCCGCAGAAAGCATAAACGTCCCCCCCGGCGCAGGCCCGAAATGAGACGGATGAACAGGCACCGGTCTCATGCTTCCCTTAGCGTTCTGGGCACTTTGAACGAGATGTTCTCGGTGGCGGTTTCAACAATAGTGACCTCGACCTCGTAGCGGTCACGAAAGGCATCCAATACTTCGGTGATCAGTATGTCGGGGGCCGAGGCACCGGCGGTTATCCCCACGGCGCGGGCGCCTTCTAAGGCGCGCCAGTCAATATTGGTTGAGCGCTCAACCAGTTGCGCATAGGCACAGCCGGCTTTGGCGCCAACCTCCACCAGCCGCCGCGAATTGGAGGAATTTGGCGCGCCAATCACCAGCAAGGCGTCAACCAAAGGTGCTATTTCACGCACCGCGGCCTGACGGTTGGTGGTGGCATAGCAAATATCCTCTTTGCGCGGGCCGATAATTGCCGGAAAGCGCGCCTTGAGCGCTGTGATAATATCGGCTGCATCGTCAACACTGAGCGTGGTTTGGGTAATGAAAGCAAGGCGCTGCGGGTCATTTGGTGCTACTTTGGCCACGTCGGAAACCGTTTCGACAAGTAAAACAGCGCCCTCGGGCAACTGCCCCATTGTACCTATTGTTTCGGGGTGGCCACTATGCCCGATCATGATCATCTGCAAGCCATTGCGGTGGTGGCGCTCGGCCTCCATATGCACTTTGGATACCAGCGGGCAGGTGGCGTCAACATAAAGCATATTGCGACGCTCGGCGGCTTCGGGCACCGATTTGGCAACCCCGTGCGCCGAAAAAACCACCGGCCGGTCATCAGGGCAGTCGGCCAGACTTTCCACAAAAACCGCGCCTTTTTCGCGCAAACCATCGACCACATATTTATTGTGCACGATCTCGTGGCGCACATATACCGGCGTGCCCCATTTTTCGATCGCCATTTCCACAACCTTGATCGCCCGGTCAACCCCGGCGCAAAAGCCGCGCGGGGCGGCCAGATAAATGCTCAATCCCGGTTTCAAAGGGCTTCGGGCTCGTCAAAATCACCCATGCCGCTATCGGGGCGGGCAGGGCGGCCAACCACATCGCGCAACTCGTCGAGCTCGATGAAATTGTCACATTGGCGGCGCAGCTCGTCGGCAATCATCGGCGGGTTGGAACGAATGGTCGACACCACCGACACCCGCACCCCCTGCCGCTGCAGGCTTTCCACCACCGGCCGGAAATCACCATCGCCCGAAAAGATCACGATATGGTCGACATGCGGCGCCAGCTCCATGGCATCAACCGCCAGTTCGATATCCATATTGCCTTTAATTTTGCGCCGCCCCATGGAGTCGGTAAATTCCTTGGCCGGCTTGGTGCGCATATTGTAGCCGTTATAATTCAGCCAATCGACCAATGGCCGAATGGGTGAATATTCTTCATTTTCCAGCAGCGCGGTGTAATAGAAGGCTCGCAAAAGCTTGCCTCGCCGCATAAACTCGGTGCGCAGGAGTTTATAATCAATATCAAAACCCAGCGCTTTGGCCGCTGCGTAAAGATTTGAGCCATCGATAAATAATGCAAGCCGCTCGTCGCGATAAAACATAAGTGAAAAGGCCTTTACTCAAGAAAATGCGTGTGCGAACAAATGTTTATATTAGTAACACCCTACCGCACAATGTCCGAAATGGAAAATAATAGCCGATGCCTGCTTTTCAAGCGCCAAATGCCCATGACTTTGTAACCATCGGTTACATTGCGCTTGGTGCCAATTTGGCTGATGCAACCAGAACATCCAGACAGGCCATTACCGATGCCCTCGGGTTGTTTTTAACGGCCGGGTTGCGAATCACCAGGCAAAGCCGGCCCTATAGCACCCCGGCCTTTCCGGCGGGCAGCGGCCCGGCATATGTTAATGCGGTGGTCGAAATCGAAACCGGGCTCACCGCGCAAGCGGTGCTTGCCGCCCTTCACAGCATCGAAGCCACCCTTGGCCGCCGCCGCTCAACTCGCTGGTCCGCGCGGGTGATTGACCTTGATTTGCTGGCTCTGGGCACCAATATTGCCCCCGATAAAGCAACTTTTACCCATTGGCTCTCGCTGCCGCTATCAGCGCAAATGGCCGCTGCACCACCAGAATTGATCCTGCCACATCCGCGCATACAAGACCGGGCATTTGTGTTGGTGCCGCTGGCCGAAATCGCGCCAACATGGCGGCATCCGGTGCTCGGTAAAACCGCGGCGCAATTGCTGGCGGCCCTGCCCGACGCAGCCCGCGCCGAAATCAAACCACTTTAGCGCCGCTTTTCCCTTGTATTTTCCCCGGTCAGCCTTTACATAGCGAATTCTTCAAGTCCCCGCATTGAATGGAGCATTCGCATGGCGCGCGTAACGGTAGAAGATTGCATCGACAAAGTAGCCAACCGGTTTGAACTGGTGGTGCTGGCCGCCCATCGTGCCCGTGAAATCTCCTCGGGGGATCCGATCACCGTTGACCGTGACAATGATAAAAACCCCGTTGTCGCCCTGCGTGAAATTGCCGAAGAAACCATTACCGCCGAGGCGCTGCGCGAAAATGCGGTGGCTGTTTTGCAATCGCATAACGAGGTGGACGAGCCCGAAGAAGACGCAATGCCGCTTCTGATGGAAAAAGACCGCCCCGATGCTCCCGCGGTTGACGATATGTCGGAAGAAAATATGTTGCGCGCCCTGATGGAGGCCCAAGGCCCGGGCTGAGCGCAGGAAGGCCGTTGATTGATCCCGCTCCAAGATCTGATCGAAAAGGTCCAAAGCTATAATCCGAAGTCAAACACGGATATGATCGCCCGCGCCTATGCCTTTGGCAAGGCAGCGCATGAGGGGCAGTATCGCAAATCGGGCGAGCCTTATTTCTCGCATCCGGTGGCGGTGGCGATGCTGCTCACCGAAGTCAAGCTTGATGACGCCTCGATCATTACCGCCCTGTTGCACGATACTGTCGAAGATACCGAAGCCACTTACCAGCAGTTGGTAAATAACTTTTCGCCCGAAATTGCCCAACTGGTTGACGGCGTCACCAAGCTCACCAATCTTGAGCTTTCCAGCGTGGAAACCAAACAGGCCGAAAATTTTCGTAAATTGCTGATGGCGATGTCGAAAGACTTGCGGGTTTTGCTGGTCAAGCTTGCTGACCGGTTGCACAATATGCGCACCCTGCGCTCGATGCCCAAGGAAAAGCAGCGCCAGAAAGCCCGCGAAACCATCGAGATATATGCGCCGCTGGCCGGGCGGATGGGGATGCAGTTTATCCGTGAAGAGCTGGAAGACCTCTGTTTTCGGGTGCTCAATCCCGAGGCCCGAAACTCCATTATGCGCCGTTTTATCAACCTGAGCAAAGAAAACGACGACCTGATTCCGCGCATTGTCGAAGATATCGAGCAAGCGCTCAAGCAAGCTGGCGTGGTGGCGCGGGTTACCGGCCGAGAAAAGCGCCCCTATTCGATATGGCGCAAGATGGAAGAGAAAAACGAGCCCTTTGGCCGGTTGTCCGACATTTATGCCTTCCGGATTATTACGGATAATGTGCAGGATGCCTATATCGCCCTCGGGGCGGTGCACCAGCGCTGGTCGGCCGTGCCGGGCCGCTTCAAGGATTATATTTCGCAGCCAAAATCAAACGGTTACCGCTCCATCCACACCACCGTTTCAGGCCGCAGCGCCAAGCGGGTAGAAGTGCAGATACGCACCCGCGAAATGCATCAGGTTGCTGAATCAGGCGTGGCGGCGCATTGGTCCTACCGTGATGGCGAGCGGGCGACAAACCCTTTCGCGGTTGATCCGTTTCACTGGTTGCGCTCTTTGGCAGAGCGCTTCGAGGCCTCCGAAAACCCAGATGATTTTCTGGAACATGTCAAGCTTGATATGTTTCAGGATCAGGTGTTTTGCTTTTCGCCGAAAGGCGATGTCGTCAAACTGCCGCGCGGTGCCTCGCCGATCGATTTTGCCTATGCCATCCATACCCGCATCGGCGATTCATGTGTCGGGGCCAAGGTAAACGGCCAGCGCGTGCCGCTCTGGACAAAACTGCGTAATGGCCAGTCGGTCGAGATCATTCGCGCCGAAGGCCAGCGCCCGCAGCCAAGCTGGGAAGATATGGTGGTAACCGGGCGCGCCAAATCGGCCATTCGCCGCTATATGCGCGACGAACACCGCGATGCCCATATCAGGCTTGGCCGTGAAATTGCCCGCGTAGCCCTTGGCCGGGTTGGCAAGCAACCTACTGTTAAAGCGCTGGAAACCGCGAGCAAGCTCTTTAACCTTGGCAGCGGTGATGCGCTATTGGCCGAAATCGGTGCCGCGCAGATCAGCGGGGCCGATCTGGTGCAAACCCTCTATCCGGAGTTGGTGAAATCCGGTGCCAGCACCGCCGCCGCGGCGGATGAAGACCGGGTGGTCGGGCTCAAGCCCAATCAGTCGGCCACGCCGGCGCCCTGCTGCTCGCCGGTGCCGGGCGAGCGGATTGTCGGCATTGCCATGCCGGGGCACGGGGTGCTTATTCATGCCATCGATTGCAAAATCCTCGAGCAATTCGAGGGCAATGACAGCCGCTGGGTTGATCTTCGCTGGTCAACCGATTCCAGCCTTGCCTGCAACGAAACCAAAATCGAGGTTGCCATGGCCAATGATGCCGGTGTGCTGGGCCGGATCTGCACCCTTGTTGGCGAGCAGCGTTCGAATATTGTCAATATAAAGTTTACCGCTCGGAAACCGGATTTTTACCGAATACGGCTAGACATTATGGTGCGGGACATTGAACATCTGACCAACATCGAAACCGCGCTGAACGCGGATTCGGATGTTGCCGAAGTTATTCGCTTTCGTGATACCAGCTTGTATGAACTGGCAAGGGCTGATGGCAAAAGTGACGATAAAAGGTAGCCCATTCCGCTATGGTTTTTAAACGCCGCGATAAATTGCACTGGGTCGAGACCTTGCGTGGATATATATTTCCGCGCGCGGGCTGGCGGCGTACGCTTACCTATATGGCACATCGGTTAAAGCGCCTGCCTGATTCTCCCACCCGCATTGCCCGCGGGGTGGCATTCGGCGTTTTTGCCTCATGGTCACCGTTTTTCGGGCTGCACATTGTCTATGCGCTGGTATTGGCGAAATTTTTTCGCGGCAATCTTATCGCCGCCGCCGCCGGAACCTTCTTTGGCAATCCGCTCACCTTCCCGTTTATTATCGGCGGCACACACTGGCTGGGCACATTTCTTCTGGGGCGGGATCCCTCCTACAGCGATTTACGTGCTACCGGTCATGCCTTCAGGGCCGGCCTTTCTGCGATGTGGCAATCGTTCAAGGCGCTTTTCGGCTTTGGCCAAAGCCAAATGGCGGGCATGGGTGAGTTTTTGAATGAAATCGCGTTGCCTTATTTTATAGGTGGCACGGTGCTCGGGGCGGTTTTTGCCGTTGCCGCCTTTTATCTGACCAAGCCGCTGATTACGGCCTATCAAAAGCTTCGTCGCAAAAGACTGGCAGAAAAAGACCGTAAAAAGAGCCTTTAGGGCTGACATTACGCAAATTCCGGCTTAGCTTGGGGCATCCCGATTTTGAAAGTCACCATCATGAGCTCGCTTTCCCGCCTTCGCCTTGGCATAAATATCGACCACGTGGCCACCGTGCGCAATGCCCGCGGCGGAGATACGCCCGACCCGGCGCGCGCCGCTAAGCTGGCACAAGCCGCCGACGCCGACGGTATTACCGCCCACCTGCGCGAAGACCGCCGCCATATTACCGATGCAGATATTGAAGCCATTATCGAAGCCATTGAAATTCCGCTGAATTTCGAAATGGCGGCCACTGATGAAATGCAAAAAATAGCCCTGCGCCATAAGCCGCATGCCGTGTGTATTGTGCCGGAAAAACGCGAGGAGCGCACCACAGAAGGCGGGCTGGAGGTGGCGCGAGAAGAAAACCGCATCGCCCATTTCATTGCGCCATTGCGTGAGGCGGGCTGCCGCGTGTCTATTTTTATTGCCGCCGAGCCCCGCCAGATCGAAGCTGCCGCCCGTATCGGCGCACCGGTGGTCGAGCTGCATACCGGTGCTTATTGTGACGCCCATGCCGAGGGCCGTTTTGATGCACGCGATGCCGAGCTGGCCAAGCTGCGCGATATGGCCGCGCTGGCGCTTGACCTCGGGCTAGAGGTGCATGCCGGCCATGGCCTGACCTTTGACACGGTAAAACCGGTGGCGGCATTACCCGAAGTGATGGAGCTGAATATCGGCCATTTCCTGATCGGCGAAGCCATCTTTTCCGGCCTTGATTCCGCCATCCGGCGAATGCGCGCCCTGATGGATGAAGCCCGACGCGAAGACAGCGGAGTGACCGTGGCGTGATCATCGGCATTGGTTCGGATATGGTAAGTATTGAGCGGATCGAGGGCACGATCAAGCGATTTGGTGTTCGATTTGTGCAACGCGTGTTTTCCGAAACCGAGAAAAGAACCGCCGAATACCGCGCCGCCACCGTTGAAACCTATGCCAAAAGATGGGCCGCCAAGGAGGCCTGCTCAAAAGCGCTGGGCACCGGCCTGCGCATGGGCGTGGCATGGAAGGAAATGCGGGTTAAAAACCTGCCCACCGGCCAGCCGGAAATGGAACTGACAGGCGGCGCGCTTGCCCGCCTCGCGCGCCTCACACCTGCTGGCCATACCGCCAAAATCCACGTCACCCTCACCGATGATCACCCGTGGGCGCAGGCTTTTGTCATCATTGAAGCGGTGCCCGATGCTTGACATCCTGCCCCCACCGCCGCACATAGCGCTTATTCCAATTTGAAAGAACCCAAATGGCTGCCAAGCAAAAGAAAAAAGACGGTCCAATTCTGGAAACGGTCAAAACCGTGGTTTACGCACTCCTGATTGCCGGTGCCATCCGCACCCTGCTTTTCCAGCCGTTCTGGATCCCGTCCGGCTCGATGAAATCCACCCTGCTGATCGGTGATTTCCTGTTCGTCAACAAATTCGCCTATGGCTATTCCTACGCCTCCTGCCCCAGCCTGTTCGGGGTTGATTTTTGCGGCTTCGCCAAGGGCAGCGAAGACCGGCTTTTCGGTTCCGACCCGGAGCGCGGCGATGTGGTGGTGTTCAAACACCCGGTTCTTGGTGTCGATTATATCAAACGCCTGATCGGCCTGCCGGGTGACCGTATCCAAATGCGCAACAGCCTGCTTTATATTAACGGAGAACCGGTCACCCTCACCCCGAATGGCACATTTACCGAGGTTAATGCACCGCAAGGCTCGGAGCGCAGCGCCCCCCAGTGCATCAACCCGACCCCGCGCGGTGGTGACTGCGAAAAAGACAGCTATGTCGAGGTATTGCCAAACGGTGTCAGCTACAATGTCCTCGATTTTCGCGAAAGCAGCGTTGATAACACTGAAGAATTCGTGGTTCCCGAAGGGCAGTTCTTCTTTATGGGCGATAACCGTGATAACTCGGTGGATAGCCGCTTCGCTCAGGATGGTGCCTATCGCGGCGTCGGGTTTGTGCCACGCGAAAACATTATCGGCCGCGCCGACCGGATCATTTTTTCTTCCGCCGGCAGCTCTATGCTCTATTTCTGGACATGGCGCGCCGACCGCTACCTCAAGGCGATTGAGTGAGCGCCGACCCGGCATTGCAGGGCTTTGCCCGAAGGCTGGGGCATAGCTTTGAAAACGAGGGCTTGCTGCGGCAGGCCCTCACCCATGCTTCGGCCACCAATAATAGCCAGGATAACCAGCGCCTCGAGTTTCTAGGCGACCGGGTGCTTGGCCTTGTGATCGCACAAGCGCTTTTTGAGGCCGACCCGGGCGCGCGTGAAGGCCAGCTGGCGCCGCGCCTCAACGCGCTGGTGCGCAAAGAGGCCTGCGCCGCCGTTGCCGAAGAAATCAACCTAGGAGAGGCGCTCATGCTCGGGCGTTCCGAGATGCGCTCTGGTGGCCGCCGCAAAGTCGCGCTGCTGGGTGATGCCATGGAAGCCGTGATCGCCGCGGTATTTCTTGATGCCGGGTTTGCCGCCGCGCAAGCGTTGATCCTAGGCCTTTGGGGCCAACGCATTCACACCGCCGAAGAGCGCGCCACCGACCCGAAATCAACCTTGCAAGAATGGGCGCAAGCCCGCGCCCTACCTACGCCCGAATACACCGATATCAACCGCACAGGGCCAGACCATCAGCCGGTTTTCACCGTCGAGGCCGCCGTGAGCAGCGGCCAAAAAGCCCGTGGTCAAGCGCCCTCCAAAAAGGCCGCGCAGGTGCAGGCCGCCACCGCCCTGCTGGCACAACTGAAAGAAAAACCATGACCCAGAGATGCGGATTTGTCGCCCTGATCGGCGAGCCGAATGCGGGGAAGTCAACCCTGCTTAACCGCATGGTTGGTGCCAAAGTATCGATCGTTACCCATAAGGTGCAAACCACCCGCGCCCGCATTCGCGGCATCGCGCTGCAAGGCGAAAGCCAGATTGTTTTTGTTGATACTCCCGGGCTGTTTCGCCCCAAGCGCAGGTTGGACCGCGCCATGGTTTCCGCTGCCTGGAGCGGCGCAGCCGATGCCGATATCGTGCTTTTGCTGATCGAGGCCAACCGTGGGCTTACCGAAGGTGTGCAGGCAATTCTCGACGGATTGAAAGACCACCTGCCGCGCGACACCCAAGTGGCGCTGATCATCAATAAAATTGATCGTGTCAAGGCGGAATCGCTGCTCGAGCTTACCACCAAACTCAACCAAGCCTTTGATTTTAAAGCGACCTTTATGGTTTCTGCCGAAAAGGGCCACGGGGTAGAGGCGCTGGCCGAATGGCTGGCCAGCAAGGTGCCGGAAGGCCCGTGGCACTACCCCGAAGACCAGATCGCCGATGCGCCCCTGCGCCAGATCGCGGCTGAAATCACCCGTGAAAAGCTCATTTTTCGCCTGCATCAGGAGCTGCCCTACCAACTAACGGTAGAGACCGAAAACTGGGAGGACCGCAAAGACGGCTCGGTGCGGATCGACCAGATGATTTATGTGATGCGTGACGGCCATAAGGGTATTTTGCTCGGCCCAAAAGGGGCAACGATCAAGGGTGTTTCAATGGATGCACGGCAAGAGCTTGCAGAATTTCTGGATCGCAAGGTGCATTTGTTTTTGCAGGTCAAGGTGCGGCCAAACTGGCTGGAAGAATCCGAGCGCTATCAGGAAATGGGGCTCAGCTTCCGGGATGGAGACTGAATGCCAAGGCTGACTGCGGGTTTTTGGGTGCAGGCCTATTTGCGGCGGCTTGGTCTGGCCAATATTCCGGCCTTTATCGTGCATAAGGGAGACGAGACCGCCGGCGCGGTGCTGATAAAATCAAACCCGCTCACCGGCGGCGCCACCCTTTTTCAGCGGGTGTATGATGCCGGTGGCACCCGTATCTGGGCCGAGCTTGCCAGTGGGCCGGAGCCGGAAATGGACCAGATCATTACCAAACAGCGCCGCTTTGACCCCGACATTTGGGTGATCGAGGTGGAAGACCGCGCAGGCCGCACCCTGCTCGACGAAGAGGGGCTATTCGGCTAGGGTAACCCATGGAATGGCAAGATCAGGGTGTGCTTTTATCGGTTCGTCGGCATGGAGAAAGTGCCGCGATCATCGAGGTGCTGAGCGAACATCATGGCCGCCATGCCGGGCTGGTGCGCGGTGGCGGCGCACGCAAAAATGCGGCTTTGTTGCAAACCGGCACCCAGCTTTCGCTCACATGGCGGGCGCGGCTGGAAGATCAACTTGGGTCGTTCACCGTTGAACTATTGCGATCCCGCGCGGCGGCTCTGCTGGCTGACCGCCAAAAACTCTACGCGTTCAACGCAATTTCCGCCATGTTTGTTCGCTATTTGCCTGAGCGCGAGCCAAACCGTGATCTTTATAACGGCTTCATCGACCTACTGACCCGGCTGCAAGGTGATGATTTTTGGCAACACCGTTTCTGCCGGTTGGAACTGGAATTGCTTGAATCTCTCGGCTACGGGGTTGATCTTTCGAGCTGTGCCGTTTCCGGGCAAACCGATGATCTTACGCATGTTTCGCCCAAATCCGGCCGCGCCGTCAGCCGAGAATCCGCGCATGGATGGGAAGACCGGCTGCTGCAATATCCGGCGTTTTTGCAGCAGGAAACGCTCGCCCGAATAAACCCGGCCGAGTTTAAGGCATCGTTATTGCTCAGCGGCCACTTTTTCGAAAAGTGGATACCTTCATCACCGGCAGGGCTGCCTGAATCCCGTCGTCGGTTGCTGGAAGTGGTTTAACGCTAAGCCAACAGCCGCCGCACAATCACATTTGCCTGAATTTCGGCAGCACCCTCAAAGATACTCAGAATGCGGGCGTCACACAAAATGCGGCTAATCGGGTATTCGGTGGCAAAACCGTTGCCACCATGGATTTGCACGCCGTTATCCGCCGCCGCCCAGGCCACACGGGCCGCCAGCAGCTTGGCCATGCCTGCCTCGAGGTCGCAGCGGCGCCCGGCGTCTTTTTCCTTGGCGGCAAAATAGGTGAGCTGGCGCGCGATGGTGATTTCAACCGCCATCATTGCCAACTTGCTGTAAACGCGCGGAAAAGCCGCCAATGGCTTGCCAAATTGAATGCGGTCTTGCGCGTATTTGAGGCTAACCTCTAGGGCATTCTGTGCCACGCCAACCGCGCGGGCGGCGGTTTGAATGCGCGCCGCCTCGAAGGTCTGCATGAGCTGTTTGAAGCCCTGCCCTTCAACCCCGCCGAGCAGGTTTTCGCGCTTCACCTCAAACCCGTCAAACCCCAGCTCATATTCCTTCATCCCACGGTAGCCCAACACCTCGATTTCGCTACCAGACATGCCCTCCGCCGGAAAATCCTCCTGCTCCGTGCCCCTCGGTTTTTCTCCTAGCAGCATTGAAAGCCCTTTATAATCAGAGGTATTCTGGTCGGTCCTCACCAGCATTGTCATGATATCGGCGCGGGCGGCATGGGTGATCCATGTTTTGTTGCCGGTCACTTTATAAGTGTCGCCCTCACGCACAGCGCGGGTTTTCAGGCTGCCCAAATCCGAGCCGGTGTTGGGCTCGGTAAACACCGCCGTTGGCAATATTGACGCGTCAGCTATTTGCGGTAGCCATTTTTCTTTTTGCGCGTCGGTGCCGCCGCCCAAAATGAGCTCTGCCGCAATTTCTGAACGCGTGCCGAGCGAGCCAACCCCGATATACCCGCGCGCCAACTCTTCGGTGACAACACACATGGCGGTTTTGCTCATCCCGAAGCCGCCATAAGCCTCGGGTATGGTAAGGCCGAAAACCCCGAGCTCGCCCATTTCGGCGATGATATCCGCCGGGATCAGCGCGTCTTTTAAATGCCATTCATGGGCAAAGGGTGTTACGCGCTTTTCGCAAAACTTGCGAAACTGGTCGCGGATCATTGCGTATTCTTCATCGAGCCCGTCCGAACCAAAGGTCAGGCTGCCAGATTGATGCAGCATTTCTTCGACCAGCGCTTTTCTGGCCGCATCCGAATTGCCCTGTTGCAACAGGGTAAAAACTGCATCGCGCTGGCGGGTTAGGGTGCTGGCGGCAACGCCCAGCTCCTCTGGCCGGATGATCTCTCCCTGCGACATCGCGATTCCATTGAAGATCTGGCTAATATATTCGCCAACACCAATTTGCAAAATTAACAAATCAAATTTACTAGAATAACTGTTATTAGATAGTTCATTATGCCAGTTTACAAGACACTTAATACCGGTATAATATGTTGTAATCCACGAAAGCCCATGCGCTATATGCTGGTTTTTTTCCAACAGGTCGGCGTTGACCCTCCCATCCAGCGAAACCTGCGCCCTGAGCGATTCCGTCGCTTCGGTAATTACCGGGTCGAGGCTCTCCAACGCATCGCTACACAGTTGCGCGATGTTATCGATCAGCGGGGAAGGGGGGGAATCAGACATTTGGCCGGCCTCATTATTGTGCGTTGCAGCATTCATCGCATGCTTACTGAATACCGGCAAGCACGTCAACGGTTGCGTAATAAAAAACCCAAAATACCACGCTAAAGGTAATAATATTTTGCCATTGAGCCGCGCTGGCGCGCCTCAAGGTCTGGTGCCATTTCAGGCTTTTATCGCGACAGCCAGCACATTTTCACCAACAAACGGGGCAAATTGCTCAAAGTTATCGGCAAACATACCGGCAAGTTTGCGTGCCTGAGCGTCATAATCCTCGGTGTTTTCCCAGGTGCGCCGTGGGTCGAGCAAGATTTTCGCAACCCCCTTAACGGCCACCGGCACTTCAAACCCGAAATTTGGGTCAATCCGGAATTCCCGCGCATCGAGGCTGCCGCTCAACGCGGCGGTCAAAAGGGCGCGCGTGGCCCGAATCGGCATGCGAGACCCGCCTTTCCCCTTCGGGCCGCCGGTCCAACCGGTGTTGACCAGCCAGCAATTAACACCATGCCTGGCAATTTTTTCGCGCAACAATTCACCATAGGCTTCCGGTCGACGCGGCATAAACGGGGCGCCAAAGCAGGTTGAAAAGGTAGGAATCGGCTCGACAACACCCTGTTCGGTGCCCGGCACCTTTGATGTGAAACCGGAAAGAAAGTGGTATTCGGCCTGCGCCGCGCTCAACCGGGCAATCGGGGGCAATACCCCGAAGGCATCGCATGTGAGCATGATGACGTTTCTTGGCACACCGCCGCGAGAGGTTTCCGAAGCGTTATCGATATAGTGGAGTGGGTAGGCGCAGCGCATGTTTGGGGTTAAACTATCGTCTTCAAAATCAAGCTCCCGGGTAAACGGGTCATAGACCATGTTTTCCACCACTGTTGCGAATTTCGAGGTCGTCGCAAAAATTTCCGGCTCGGCCTCGGCGCTTAAGTTGATGGTTTTTGCATAGCAACCACCCTCGAAATTAAACGTGCCGTTATCTGACCAGCCGTGCTCGTCATCGCCGATCAAAATACGGTCCGGGTCGGCTGACAGGGTGGTTTTTCCGGTGCCGGAAAGGCCAAAAAACACCGCGGTATCATCCGAATTACCGATCGCGTGATTGGCCGAACAATGCATCGGCATCACATTGCGAGCGGGCAGCAGGTAGTTGAGCACCGAGAACACCGATTTCTTGTTTTCGCCCGCATAGGCCGTGCCGCCGATCAGCACCAGTTTTTTCTCGAAGCTGATAGCGATGACGGTGGATGAGCGACAACCATGGCGCGATGGTTCCGCCAAAAAACTCGGGCAGTTGATGATCGTAAACTCCGGCACAAAGCTTTCAAGCTCCGCCAGTTCCGGGCGCCGCAGCAGGTGGCGGATAAACAGGTTGTGCCACGCCAATTCTGTGACCATACGCACATTCAGGCGGTAATCCGGGTCGGCGCCGCCAAACAGATCCTGCACGAAATACTCCTTGCCCTGCATATGGGCGAGCATATCTTTATGGAGAGTTTCAAAGGCCTGGCTTTCCATTGGCGGGTTGTTTTCCCACCAGATCGTATCTTTGACCGAGGCCTCGCTGACCACAAATTTGTCTTTTGGCGAGCGGCCGGTATGGCTGCCGGTCGACACCAAAAAAGCCCCGCCATTGCCGATTTCACCTTCGCCGCGCGCTACAGCATGCTGCATGAGGGCGGGCTCCAAAAGATTATAATGTATGGCTTTTAAGCCGGAGATCCCCGATGCTTCGAGTGTTTGCGTCGGGTTTACCTTGCCAGTCATCATGGTCTGGTTGCTCCAATTGCGGGGTTTGGCCCCTGTTCCCAAGATACGCCCGCGCTTGCCGGCAAAGGGCGAATTCTGCCAAAGCGTTTGCGTGGGCTTTGTAAAACCGATCAGAACCGCAAAATCTAGCCATTATTTTCGTGGTTTGCGAAAAATTTGTCGCAGTGCAACAAAATGGAACATTTCCGAAGATCGGTTGCACTTTCGCGCAAGATGCGAGACAGTAGGATAAAGCACATGCCGGAGGATATTATGGCAAAAATTGCACTGGTAGATGATGATCGTAATATTTTGATTTCCGTTTCCATTGCGCTAAAAGCCGAAGGCTTCGAGGTGGAAACATATACAGATGGCACCTCGGCGTTATTTGGTTTGCAGGATAACCCGCCCGATCTTGCGGTTTTTGATATTAAAATGCCGCGTATGGACGGAATGGAGCTTTTGCGCCGCCTCAGGCAAAAATCATCCCTGCCGGTGATTTTTCTTACCTCGAAAGATGACGAGATGGACGAGGTTGTCGGGCTTTCGATGGGCGCCGACGACTATATTTCAAAACCGTTCTCGCAAAGGTTGCTGATCGAGCGGATCAAGGCGGTGTTGCGGAGAAATGACATTTCGCTAACCGGCGAGGGCGATAACCTACCGGAAGCCGGTGTTATTCAATGTGGTTCATTAATGTTGGATAAACAACGACATAAGGTCACCTGGAACGGAGATTCCGTGGCTTTGACGGTAACGGAGTTTATTATTTTGATTGAGTTGGCCGAGCGGCCGGGGGTGGTTAAATCCCGCAACCAGTTGATGGATGCGGCCTATACAGATCAAGTATATGTGGATGACCGGACGGTTGACAGCCACATCAAGCGCCTGCGTAAAAAGTTCAAAAAACTCGATGACAGTTTCGCCTCTATCGAGACACTCTACGGGGTTGGCTACCGGTATAATGAGGCCTAGATGGCGACGCCGGAAAATAGCACCCCATCATTTCTGAGCCTTGACAGGATTGACAGGCAATATAGTAAATCAAGTAAACTACTTACTTTCAACCGATCGCCGCTGGCGCGGAAGATTATTCTGTTTAATTTGATCGCGCTCGGGATTTTGGTAAGCGGGGTGCTGTATCTCAACCAAGCTCAGGATTCACAGGTTACTTTCAGAAGCGCAGATCTGGCGCGGCAGGCCGAAATGATCGTTGCAGCCATAGATAGCCATGCCGATAACCCAGATTATAGTGATATGAAGAGCCCGCCGTTCAAGGCCTTGTTTGATAATATTACCGCCTCTTCGGATTCGATCGTCCAGCTTTATAATACTGTCGGCGGTGTCGAGCTATCCTATATGCCCGCGACAAGTCTAAATGAAAAAGCCAGCACCGAGTCAGACGCGGTCACCCGCGCTTTACAAGCGCTATGGTCTGCATTGTCAACGCTGTCAATCGACAATGCCGCCGAAAACGCGCTGGAAAACCTGCAAAAACTGTGGGGTGATCTTGCCAGCCAGGCCATCAGCACCAACGCAAGCACAAAAAGCGTTCCGCTTTCGATTGGTGGCGAGATTATGATTTCTGTTGCGCTGCCGATATCGGGCCCGAATGGGCCAATTGGCGCGATTTTGGTTTCCACCCGCGAGGGCGAGGTGGATTCGATCATCCGAAACGCCCGCGAGCAGATACTGCAAATGTTTTTACTCGCCACATTGTCGTCCATTGTTTTGTCTATGGTTTTGGCCAATACCATAGCGCGGCCATTGCGGCGGTTATCGGCAGCAGCCGAGCGCGCCCAGGTAGAAGCTGGCGGAAAAATCAATCTTGCACGAGTGAATATACCCGATTTGACAGCGCGGCCCGACGAAATCGGTGACCTTTCCCGCGCCATGCGCAATATGACCGATGCGCTGCTCGACCGGATCGATGAAAACAAATCTTTCGCTGCCGATGTGGCGCATGAAATAAAAAACCCCCTTACATCGCTGCGTTCGGCGATTGAAACCCTCGAATACGTGCAGGATGAGGACTCCCGCAATGCGCTTTTGGCGGTGCTGCACAGCGATGTGGAGCGGCTTGACAGGTTGGTGACAGATATTTCCAACGCATCTCGGCTGGAAGCGGAACTGGTGAGGGATGCCTGGGAAGGCGTGGATATTTGCGCGCTTCTGGCAACAATGGCCGAAAACTTTCGCGCCAGCCATGCCGAGTCGGCGACCAGAATAATTTTTGATGCGGAAACCAAGGATTGCCAGATCAGAGGGCTGACAGGGCGGCTCGAGCAGGTGTTTTCCAACCTGATAGGCAACGCGCTGAGCTTTGCACCCGCGGGCGGCTGGGTGCGCATTCATGTAGCCCGGGCCAGCACCGGGCAGCTGGTGGTGACGGTCAGCGATAACGGGCCGGGCATTCCCGAAGGCAACCTCGAGGATATTTTTACCCGGTTTTACTCCGAGCGGCCAGAGGCGGAGTTTGGCGCGCATTCGGGGCTTGGCCTTGCTATTTCAAAGCAAATTGTCGAAGCACACGGCGGCGTGATCTCGGCACGAAATGTCAGCAGCGGCGGTGCCGAATTTACCGTGGTTTTTGAACAATGAGCCAGATGATGCACGGCACCGCCGTGGCAAGAGACGGGCGCGCTGTGTTGATAACCGGCGCCGCGGGCTCCGGAAAATCCGGCCTCGCCCTGGCTCTCATGGCTTTAGGCGGTAAGTTGATTGCGGATGACGCCGTCAGGCTCACCGCTTCGGGCAGTGATATCGTGCTGACATGTCCGCCTGAAATCAAAGGGATTATAGAAGCGCGCGGCATTGGTCTTTTATCTGTACAATCAATTGATCAGGCAAGGCTGGCAATTGTGGTAGATATGGATAAAACTGCGGCGCAACGCTTGCCTGCGCCGGAATCAATAGTGATTCTCGGGGTCGAATTTCCGCTCATTTGCGGCAAAAATTCCCGGGGGCTTGCAGCGGCAATTTGGTGTTTACTAGGAGATGGGCAAAGGCTGCCCATTGCGTGAAATTTGGTGGAAACTGGCAAAAGACAGGAGATCGTGATTGTTACCGGCCCGGCGGGCGCGGGGCGGACAACAGCGATCAAGGCGATCGAGGATTTTGGCGTCGAGGTGATCGACAACCTGCCGTTAAACCTGATCGGCAGGATAATTTTCGGGCCACCAACCGGCAAAACACTGGCTATCGGGGTGGATTCGCGCACCCGCGGATTTTCGGCCGAGGCCTTGCTCGAAGCCTTGGAAACCATTGAACAAAACGCCCATTACTTTCCCACTTTGCTGTTTTTGGATTGTGATGCGGAAACGCTCTTGCGCCGGTTTAGCGAAACCCGCCGCCGCCATCCTGCCTCTCCGCATGGTTCACCGGCCAGCGGCATAGAGCAGGAGGTGGCGATGCTCGGTGCCCTGCGGGAGCGCGCCGATATATTGCTCGACACAACCGAGCTTTCACCGCACCAGTTGCGCGACGAGCTCGGCCGCTGGTTTGACAAAAGCAGCGCCGAAAATCTTTCGATCTCGGTGCAATCCTTTTCCTATAAACGCGGCACACCACGCGGCGTGGATATGATGATCGATTGCCGGTTTTTGAGCAACCCGCATTGGGTGCCCGCATTGCGCCCGCTCACAGGATTGAGCGACGAGGTAGGCGACTATATTCAAAAAGATCCGCTCTATGCGCCGTTTTTTGAAAAAATCAGTGATCTGCTTGCTTTGCTGCTGCCGGCTTATCAGGCGGAGGGAAAGGCCTATTTTGCTATTGCAATGGGCTGCACCGGCGGCCAGCACCGCTCTGTTTTTGTGGCCAGAATGCTGGCGGCAGAGCTTGAGGAAAAGGGCTGGCCGGTGGCAACACGGCACAAGGAAATGGAACGCTGGCCAAGGGAGGGCAAAACCCAATGATCGGCATTGTGATTGTGGCCCATGGTGGCCTTGCAGCAGAATATCTGGCGGCAATGGAGCATGTCGTCGGCGAAAAACCGGGCGTAAAAGCTATTTCGATCTCGCGCGAAGACGACCGAGAGGCCAAGCAAAAAGAAATTGGTTTAGCGGTAAACGAGGTAGATGAAGGGCAAGGCGTGGTGGTGGTTACCGACCTTTTTGGTGGCACACCGTCAAATTTGGCGATCAATGCCTGCCATCAATGCACATGCAAGGTTATATATGGGGCGAACCTGCCGCTTTTGGTCAAGCTCGCCAAATCTCGCAACGTGCCGCTGGCCGACTCGGCCCGTCTGGCCTGTGAAGCCGGGCGCAAGTATATGAATTCAATGGAACCATGAAGTGAAAGCGGCGAGCTGATGATCCTTGAAATTAAAAATGTAAAAGGCCTTCATGCCCGGGCATCGGCCAAATTTGTCGAAGTGTGTGAGCAATTCGACGCATCCGCGACAGTGAGCAAAGACGGGGAAAGCGCGGGTGGCGATTCGATTATGGGTCTATTGATGCTGGCCGCGTCAAAAGGCACACAAATCGAGGTGGTAACCGAAGGGGCGCAGGCCCATGAGCTGGCCGAAGCCCTGCGCGCGCTGGTAGACGGCCTGTTTGACGAAGGGGTCTAGCGGGTCGGCACCGGCTCACCGCTCCTGTAATCATAAAATCCGCGCTGGGTTTTGCGGCCAAGCCAGCCTGCCTCCACATATTTTACCAAAAGCGGGCAGGGGCGATACTTGGTATCCGCCAGCCCGTCATGCAGCACATTCATGATCGCCAAACAGGTATCAAGGCCAATAAAATCGGCCAGTTCCAGCGGGCCCATCGGGTGGTTGGCCCCAAGTTTCAATGATGTATCAATGCTTTGCACCGTGCCCACACCTTCATAAAGCGTATAAACAGCCTCATTGATCATCGGCATTAAAATCCGGTTCACGATGAAAGCGGGGAAGTCTTCGGCGCTGGTCGAAACCTTGCCAAGCCGTAGCACCACCTCTTCAAGCGCTTTAAAGGTTGGCTCGTCGGTGGCAATACCGCGAATCAGCTCGACCAGTTGCATCACCGGCACCGGATTCATGAAGTGCAGCCCCATAAATTGCTCGGGCCGCGCTGTGGCGGCGGCCAAACGGGTGATAGAAATCGACGAGGTGTTCGAGGTTAAAATCGTATGGTCAGCAAGGTGCGGCGCAAGGTCGGCAAAGATCTGGTGTTTGATCTTTTCCACCTCGGTGGCTGCTTCGATAATCAGGTCCAACTGGCCAATTTCGGCAAGGTTTTCAGTGGGTTGAATGCGCGCCAATGCCGCATCCATCTCGGCTTTGGTCAACCGCTCTTTTTCGATCTGGCGCTCAAGATTGCCAGATATTTTTTCAATGGCCGCGGCCACCGCCTCGGGCGAAATATCATGGAGCAGCACGTCATACCCGGCCTGCGCGAAGACCTGGGCAATGCCGTTGCCCATTTGCCCGGCACCGATAATGCCAACAGTTTGAATAGCCATGAAACTTCCTCTGAATTGAACTGGCGCGCCAAAACCGGCGCGCCAGAAGGGTTAGCCAAGCGCCTCGGCCAGCGCCGGAACCGCATCAAAAAGATCGGCCACAAGGCCGTAATCCGCGATCTGGAAAATCGGCGCTTCTTCGTCTTTGTTGATGGCAACAATGACCTTGGAATCCTTCATCCCGGCCAGGTGCTGGATAGCACCGGAAATACCGACAGCGATATAAAGCTCGGGCGCCACCACTTTGCCGGTTTGGCCCACTTGCCAGTCATTCGGGGCATAGCCCGAGTCAACCGCAGCGCGCGAAGCGCCAACAGCCGCGCCCAGTTTATCAGCCAATTGTTCGATTAAGGCAAAGTTTTCCTCAGAACCAACCCCGCGACCACCGGAAACGACAATTTTAGCGCTGGTCAGCTCGGGCCGGTCAGAGGTTTGCACCTTGTCTTCAACCCATTCGGAAAGCCCGGGGTTGCCGGTGGCGGCAATGCTTTCCACCGCTGCCGAACCGGTTTCAGCCGCAGCCTCAAAACCGGTGGTGCGGATGGAAATAACCTTTTTCGCATCGGTGCTGACCACGGTCTGGATGGCATTACCCGCATAAATTGGCCGCTCAAAGGTATCAGCGCCGATAATGCCGGTAATGTCCGAAATCACCATCACATCGAGCAACGCCGCCACCCGCGGCAGTATATTTTTACCATTGGTGGTGGCGGGTGCCGCAATATGCTCATAGCTATCAGCAAGGCTGACAATCAACGCCGCAATCGGTTCGGCAAGGCCATTCCCATAAGCGGCATCATCGGCACACAGCACTTTGGTGACACCATCAAGCGTGGCAGCGGCCTTGGCAGCGCCCCCGCATCCGGCACTGGCACAGAGCACCGTAACATCGCCCAAGGCTTTGGCAGCGGTCACCGCCTTGGCGGTTTGGTCAATCGAAAGCTCGGCACCGTTAACCTCGGCTAAAAGTAAAACACCCATTTATAGCACCCCCGCTTCATCTCTAAGTTTTGCCACCAGTTCGGCCACATCCGCCACTTTGACCCCGGCACTGCGCCCCGAGGGCTCGGCGGTGTTGCTAACGGTAAGGCGCGGGGCCACATCCACGCCCAAATCTGCAGCGGTTCTTTCATCCAGCGGCTTGCGCTTGGCTTTCATGATATTGGGTAGCGAGGCATAGCGCGGCTCGTTCAGGCGCAAATCCACAGTTATAATCGCCGGCATTTTCACCTTGATGGTTTGCAGGCCGCCATCCACCTCGCGGGTCACGGTAGCGCTATCGCCCTCCACCGAAAGCTCGGAAGCAAAAGTGCCCTGAGACCAGCCAAGCAGTGCCGAAAGCATCTGACCGGTGGCGTTCATATCGTTGTCAATCGCCTGTTTGCCCAGCAAAATAAGCTCCGGCTTTTCCTCGTCAGCCACGGCTTTCAGCAGCTTGGCCACCGCAAGCGGCTCGATATCCTGATGCACATCATCAGCAGCCACAATCAAAATTGCCCGGTCGGCCCCCATAGCCAACGCGGTGCGCAAGGTCTCCTGGTTTTGCTTCACACCGATCGACACCGCCACAATTTCAGAGGCCTTCCCCGCCTCTTTCAGCCGAATGGCTTCCTCGACAGCGATCTCGTCGAACGGGTTCATTGACATTTTGACATTGGCAAGATCAACACCGCTCCCATCCGCTTTCACACGAACTTTCACGTTATAGTCAATCACACGTTTGACAGGCACAAGCACCTTCATTGCGCGAATCTCCAAATTTAGGCCCATAGTTGGGGGTTGCGCGCGCAGTCAATCAGCATTCTTGCTGCGCTGCAAGAAAAACTTCGGATCACCGTGGCCATGCGCCGGATAAACCCTGCCAGCTTCGCTCTTTTTCAAATACTCGCGGGTGAATTGGCGCAGCCAAGGGGGCGGCAGCCCCGCCGAGCGAAGCGAGGCCACCGGCACCGCTAGCGGTTCGCCCCCGGCACCCATAGCACATCGGTTTTGCCATCATCATTGGCCGCCCGCGCCGCCACAAAAAACCAGTCCGAAAGCCGGTTGAGATATGTAACCGCCGCAGGGTTCAGGCTTTCACGCCGCGAAAGGTCAACGCTCACCCTTTCGGCACGGCGAGAAACCGTGCGGCACAAGTGCAGATGCGCGGCCAGAGCAGAGCCGCCGGGCAGGATAAAGCTTTTCAGGGTTTCCTGCGAGGCGTTCATCGCATCAATTTCCGCCTCCAGCCGCTCAACCTGCGCCGGGCTCATGCGCAGTGGCGGATAATCGGCCCTGGCGTCACGTTCGATATCGGGGCGGCAGAGATCCGCACCAAGGTCAAACATATCGTTTTGAATACGGGCGAGGGCATTGTCCATGTCGCCGCTGGCATAAAGCCGGGCCTGCCCGATGCAGGCATTGGTTTCATCCACGGTGCCATAAGCCTCGACCCGCAGCGATTCCTTGGGCACCCGCGCACCGTTACCAAGCGCAGTTTCACCGCCATCACCGGTGCGGGTATAGATTTTATTCAGCGTTACCAAGGGTCAGATCCCCCGCGTGAAATAAATCCATGTCATAAAAAGCACCACGGTGAGAAACTGCAAACCCACCCGCCAGCGCATAATCTTATTGGCATTGCGCTTGTGCCAATCACCACTTTTGGCAAAGCTCAGCAGGCCAAGAAACAATACGCCAAAGGTTGAAAGCGCGGCGGCAATAACCAATAGAAACAGAGGATCGGATAACATTATTTTGCTCCTTTACATTCTCGCATATATATCGTCGAGCCAGCGTTTGGGCAAGGCGCGGCGCATGAATTCAGTTAAATAGGTGGCTTTTGTGACCATATAGCGCGGCTTCGGGTTGCGGGCTTCCAGCGCGTGTATCAATTTTTCGGTCACGGCTGCGCATGGCAGCTCAAAACGGTCGGGCGCGGCACCTTCGCTATAAAGCCGCGGTATAACCTTGGTTTCATAGGCTTCTCGCTGGGCAGAGCCTTTCCAGTCGATCCACTTTTCGAAATGCGGCACCGAGTTGATGCGGATTTTCGTCGGAATGGGCCCGGGCTGGATAGAGATGAATTTGAGTTCGGTGCCCTTGTTTTCATAGCGCAGCGCATCCGTCATCGCCTCCATCGCGAACTTGGTGGCGCAATAGGCCCCGCGCATGCGCAAAGCGGATATGGCGAGCACCGAAGAGCAATTTACCACCCGCCCGCCACCTTGCGCCCGCATGGCTGGCAATACTCGGTTGATCAGGTCAAACTGGCCAAAAAGATTGGTTTCAAAAATGGCACGCATCGCATCGCGGGGGAGGTCCTCCATCGCACCGGGAATGGCATAGGCCCCGTTATTGAACAGCGCATCCAGCCTGCCGCCTGTGCGGCTGAAAGCCTCGACCACAGCAGCAGCAATCGACCCTTCATCAGCATAGTCAAGCCGGAAGCTCTCCAGCCCTTCCCCCCGCAACCTTTCGCAATCCGCCTCTTGGCGGCACGTGGCAAACACCCGGTAGCCGCGCCTATGCAGCCCATGCGCCGCATCATAGCCAATACCACTCGAACAACCGGTTATCAGGATGGATTTTTGCATAGGCTTGCCCCTTTTTTGCTGCTGGCATACAGGCAATCTGGCCAGAGGGAAAGCCCGCCCGCAAGTTTATATCGCCCGGCCGCGGCCACGACACTTTGCGCTGGACCGGATGAAACAGGCGATATACACCACATATATGGCAAAAAAGACAGATACCCCCGATATGGACACTCAAGACCCAGGGCAGATGACCACCGAACCCCTGATGCAGGCGCTCGGCGGCCGGTATCTCACCTATGCGCTGTCCACGATCATGAACCGCGCGCTGCCCGATGCGCGCGACGGGCTGAAGCCGGTGCACCGGCGCATTCTTTATGCGATGCGCGAGTTGAAGCTCGACCCCAAGGGGCGCTTCCGCAAAAGCTCGAAAATCACCGGTGACGTAATGGGTAATTACCACCCGCATGGCGACGCCGCGATCTATGACGCCATGGCGCGGCTGGCGCAGGATTTCAACATGCGCTATCCGCTGGTCGATGGTCAGGGCAATTTTGGCAATATTGACGGCGATAACCCCGCCGCCGCCCGCTATACCGAGGCCCGGATGACCGCGATCGCCGAAGCGCTGATGGAAGGGCTCAACGAAGACGCGGTAGATTTCAAAGACAATTATGACGGCACCCTGCAAGAGCCCGTGGTGATGCCGGCGCGTTTTCCGCACCTGTTAGCCAACGGTTCCAGCGGTATCGCTGTCGGCATGGCAACCAATATTCCACCCCATAATATCGCCGAGCTTTGTGACGCCGCCATTCACCTTATCCGCATGCCCAACGCACGTGATGACACCCTGGCCGAGCTGGTGCCGGGGCCTGATTTCCCGACCGGCGGCATATTGGTGGAGCCGCGGGAAAACATTCAAAACGCCTATAGCAGCGGTCGCGGCTCATTCCGCCTTCGGGCCCGCTGGGAGGTGGAAGACCTCGGCCGCGGGCAGTGGCAAATCGTGGTCACCGAAATTCCCTATCAGGTGCAAAAAAGCAAGCTGATCGAAAAAATTGCCGAAATCATCAACCTCAAAAAAATCCCGATTCTGACCGATGTGCGCGATGAAAGCGCCGAGGATATCCGGGTGGTGCTGGAACCGCGCGCCAAAACCGTGGAGGCACAGGTGTTGATGGAAACCCTGTTTCGGCAGACCGACCTTGAAACGCGTTTTTCCTTGAATATGAATGTGTTGATCGACGGGCTGACACCGCAGGTTTCGTCACTCAAGCAAATTTTGCGCGCTTTTATCGACCATGCCCGCGATGTGCTCAAGCGGCGCACCGGTTTTCGTCTCGGCAAAATCGAAGCGCGGCTTGAGGTGCTGGAGGGCTATATTATCGCCTTCCTCAACCTTGACCGGGTGATCGAGATCATTCGCTATGAGGATGAGCCGCGCGCCATGCTGATGGCCGAATTCACGCTCAGCGAGGTGCAGGCCGAAGCCATTTTAAACATGCGCCTGCGCAGCCTGCGCAAGCTCGAAGAAATGGAACTGCGCCGCGAGCGCGACGCGCTTTTGGCCGAGCAGAGCGCCCTGCAGGGCTTGCTGGGCAATGAAAGCGAGCAATGGGCCAAAATCATTGCGCAGCTCCGCGAAACCAAAAAGGATTTCGGCAGGGGCGCGGCGGGCAAGCGCCGCACCGAACTGGCCGAAGCGCCCGAGGTCGAAGACGTGCCGATCGAGGCAATGATCGAAAAAGAGCCGATTACGGTTGTCTGCTCGGCCCGGGGCTGGATCAGGGCGCTGAAAGGCCATGTGGCGCTGGATACGGAGATGAAATTCAAGGATGGCGACGAGGGCCGCTTTGTGTTTCACGCCCTCACCACCGACAAGCTGCTGCTATTGGGCGAAAACGGGCGCTTTTATACATTGCCCGCCAGCCAGTTGCCCGGCGGGCGCGGCATGGGCGAGCCGGTGCGGCTGATGGTGGATCTGCCCAATGAAAGCGGCATTGTCAGCCTGTTTATCCACCAGCCGGGGCGCGCGCTTATTGTGGCCTCCAGCGCCGGCGACGGCTTTGTGGTAGGCGAAACAGAAGTGATCGCGCAAACCCGCAGCGGCAAACAGGTGCTGAATGTGAAGGGCGCGGCGCGGGCGCGGGTATGCGAGCCGGTGACGGGTGACCATGTGGCCTGTGTCGGCATCAACCGCAAGGTGCTGATCTTCCCCGTGGCCGAGCTGCCACGGCTTGGGCGCGGCAAAGGTGTGCGCCTGCAAAAATACGCCGATAAAGAAGGCGAGCTGAGCGACGTAAAAAGCTTTGCTCTGGCCGATGGCCTGCAATGGCTGGATAGCGGCGGGCGCACCCGCACGGTGCTCGAGCTCGATGAATGGCGCGGCAAACGCGCAGCCTCCGGCCGGATGGCCCCACGTGGCTTTCCGCGCAATAACCGGTTTAATTAGCGGCTAAACCGGGTCAAATTCCAAAAAAATTCCGTTTTTTGACATCAGCGAAAACCGGAGGCGGGCGCGCGGGGTGGTAAAAACCAATCGGCAAAGGCCGGGAGCGTTTTATCAATATCACCCTATTAGTTTCACCATGCGCCCGCATAAAAAACGGGAGGCCAAAGGCCCCCCGTTTCAAATATCGAGGCGGTGAAGCGCTGTCGGTGATCGGCCCAAAAGGGGGCCGTTCACCTGTCGCTTGCCGGTCAATCCCTTGCAGGAATTAACCTTACATCATGCCGCCCATGCCACCCATGCCGCCCATATCGGGCATGCCGCCGCCAGCTGCACCGGCTTTTTCCGGTTTGTCAGCGATCATGGCTTCGGTGGTGATGAGCAGGCCGGCAATCGAGCCTGCATCCTCAAGCGCGGTGCGCACCACTTTGGCCGGGTCGATCACGCCAAATTTGAACATGTCGCCATATTCTTCGGTTTGCGCGTTGAAGCCAAAGTTTTTATCGTCGCTCTCGCGCACTTTGCCGGCCACAACCGCACCGTCAACACCGGCATTATCGGCGATCTGGCGAAGCGGGGCTTCAAGCGCGTGGCGCACGATGGAGATACCGGCATCCTGATCAGCGTTTTCGCCTTTCAGGCCTTCCAGCCCTTTGGCACCCTGCATCAGAGCCACACCACCACCAACAACCACGCCTTCCTGCACGGCCGCACGGGTCGCGTTCAGGGCATCGTCTACGCGGTCTTTGCGCTCTTTCACTTCGGTTTCGGTTGCCCCGCCAACGCGGATAACAGCCACACCGCCAGCCAGTTTGGCCAGACGCTCTTGCAGTTTTTCACGGTCGTAATCAGAGGTGGTTTCTTCGATCTGCTGTTTGATCTGGGAAACACGGGCCTCGATCTCGGCTTTTTCGCCATTGCCGTCGATGATGGTGGTTTCATCCTTGGTAATGGTGATTTTCTTGGCGGTGCCGAGCATTTCCATGCCGACATTTTCAAGCTTCATGCCAAGATCTTCAGAGATCACCTGACCACCGGTCAACACAGCAATATCCTGCAACATGGCTTTGCGACGATCACCAAAACCGGGGGCTTTAACCGCCGCGATTTTCAGCCCGCCGCGCAGTTTGTTGACCACCAAAGTAGCCAGCGCTTCGCCGTCAACATCTTCCGCGATGATCAAAAGCGGCTTGCCGGATTGGATAACGGTTTCCAACAAAGGCACCATGGGCTGTAGGCTGGAAAGTTTTTTCTCGTGCAACAGCACAAGGCAATCTTCCATTTCAGCGATCATTTTATCAGGGTTGGTCACGAAATAAGGCGAAAGGTAGCCGCGGTCAAACTGCATGCCCTCAACAACGGTTGTTTCTGTTTCCAGACCCTTGTTTTCCTCAACGGTGATAACACCCTCGTTGCCGACTTTCTGCATCGCATCGGCGATCTGGTTGCCGATGGCGGCTTCGCCATTGGCCGAAATCGTGCCCACTTGCGCCACTTCGTCGGAATCAGTCACTTCGCGCGCCATGGCTTTGATCGATTCAACGACATTGGCTACTGCCGTGTCGATGCCGCGTTTCAGGTCCATCGGGTTCATGCCCGCAGCCACGCGCTTCATGCCTTCGCGCACAATCGCCTGCGCCAAAACGGTGGCGGTGGTGGTGCCGTCACCGGCGGTGTCGTTGGTGCGTGCCGCAACCTCTTTCACCATCTGTGCGCCCATGTTTTCGAACTTGTTTTCGAGTTCGATTTCCTTGGCAACCGATACACCGTCTTTGGTGATGCGCGGCGCGCCGAAAGATTTGTCGATCACCACATTGCGGCCTTTGGGGCCGAGGGTAACCTTAACGGCATTGGCGAGAATATCTACGCCGTCCAGCATTTTATTGCGGGCGTCCGTGCCGAATTTTACGTCTTTTGCAGCCATTATTTTAGCTCCTCAATGTGATTAGGCAATAATGCCCAGAATGTCGGATTCTTTCATGATCAACAGCTCTTCGCCGTTGAGTTTGATTTCGGTGCCGGACCATTTGCCAAACAGGATTTTGTCACCTGCTTTTACGTCGAGCGCAATGCGGTCGCCGTCCTCGTCGCGCAGGCCGGCACCAACCGCCACGATTTCACCTTCGGATGGTTTTTCTTTCGCGGCGTCGGGAATGATCAGCCCGCCAGCGGTTTTTTCGTCGCCTTCGATGCGGCGAACCACAACGCGGTCATGCAATGGGGTAAATGACATTTTGGATGCTCCTTTAGGTTTGTCCAAATCGGTGGATTTTGAGGTAATAGCACTCACCACCTTTGAGTGCTAACGGGAGGTATTTAGGCGGGGATCAGGGGCGAGTCAAGGGCGGGTTCGAGATACGGGCAATTGATATTCTTCCAACCCCTCAACCCCCTTCGGCGTAAGCCCGTAGACCCCGCGTTCTACCCGTTCAAACCAGCCGTAATGGTCGGTGGCCATAATCCGGGTGGCGGTGGGCACTTCTGCGGCTTTGGCCACCACGGCCCCCTTGCTTGGCCCGTTCTGCTGCAAATACACCGCACATTTCAGCGCGTCTTGCCGGTAAGAGGTCACAATCCCCACCTTTGTTGAACCGCCTGCATTCGGGTCTCCCACCCGGCGGGCAAACTCGCGCAGCAGCCTTGCCTTGCGGGGTTTTGATTTGCGCGGGCTATAGGGGGCTGGGTCGAGCAGCGGCTCCACAAGCCCATCGCGCAGGCGCACCGTCAGCAGGCCAAGGCCAAGGCGGCGACACAGCGTCACCGTATCTTTTTGTGCCCTGAATTTTTTGGGCTTCGGGATGGCGAGGTAAACCAGATCAGATACCGATTGCCGCGCAATGCCCTGAAAAACCAGCGCCAGCGAAAAGCCGAGCTTCAGCTCCACCAGCACCGGTTCTTCCTGGCCCCGCAGCGCCACCACATCAACCGCCCCAATTTCGCCCTTCACCGCATACCCTTGCGCTTCAAGGAAGGTTTTTACCGGTTTATAAAGGTCGGTTTCGCGGGGGGTCATAGAATATAATTGCCAATAACTGCGCTGTGTTAAAACAGCGCTAATAGAAATGGGTGACAAATGCAAACGGCTCGCCTATATATTGCGGCGAAATATTGCAGCGCAACAAAGGCAGAAAAATGATCAAGATTTTTGGCCATCAGGCCCCCGACACAGACGCAACCGGCTCTGCCCTGATATGGGCTTGGTATCTGAACGAGGTTCAAAACCGGCCGGCCAAACCCTATGTTTTAGGAAAGCCAAACACCGAGGCCGCCTTCGTGCTGAAGCGCTGGGGCTTTGACAGGCCGGAGATTTTAACCGGCATCGAAGCCGGCGAAAAAGTGGTGATCGTGGATACAAACAACCCGGCCGAGCTGTTTGACAATATCAACGAAGCCGATATCAAACAGGTGATCGACCACCACGCGCTGGCCGGTGGCCTATCCACCAAAGCCCCGATCAATTTCACCATCCGGCCGGTGGCCTCCACGGCTACGGTTATGTATTCGATCATGCGCGAACCGGCGCTGGATACCATGCCGGATGCGATCAAAGGGCTGGTGCTGAGCTGCATCCTTTCAGATACGCTGGAATTCCGCAGCCCCACCACCACCCCGCGCGATGTGTCGGTGGCGCACCGGCTGGCCAAAGATCTCGGGATCGAGATCAAAGCCTATGCGGCAGAAATGTTTGCCGCTAAATCGGATATTTCGCATTTTTCGGATGCCGAGCTTTTACGGCTTGATTCCAAGCTATTCACGGTTGAAGGCAGCAAGTTGCGGATTTCGGTGCTGGAAACCACCGCACCCGATGTGGTGCTGGGCCGCAAGCAAAGCCTGATGCAAAGCATGGCCGGCGTTGCCGCCGATGACGGGGCCGACGAGGTGCTGCTTTTCGTGGTCGATATCCTCAGCGAAGCCGCCACCTTGCTGGTGCCCAACGCAACGGTAAAGGCAATAGCCGAAAAATCATTTAACGTTGAAGTATCGGGCGACACCGTTTTACTGCCCGGCGTGGTTTCGCGCAAAAAACAAATAATTCCCAACCTGAAAGTATAGCCATGCCACGCGGACACACATTGCCAATTGGCACCATCTATATTGACGAACTCGAAGTCGGCATGAGCCGCTTTATCGAAAAAGTGATTGATGACGAGGAAATTCACGCTTTTGCCGTGCTTTCGTCTGATCATAACCCGGTGCATATGGACGAGGAATACGCCACCGATACGCCCTATAACGGGCGCATTGCCCACGGGATGCTGGGCGCAGGGCTGATTTCGGCGGTGATAGGCGAGCAATTGCCGGGCCATGGCACAATTTACCTCGAACAGAAATTGCGCTTCACAGCACCGGTGCGCCCGGGTGACAAGGTCCGCGCCGAGGTTACCATTCATGATATTGACCTGCACACGCGCCGCGTGGGGCTTGATTGCCTGTGCACAGTAGGCGATACCACTGTGATAGAAGGCAAGGCGCTGGTATTGGCGCAGCGCCGCGAATAAGGGCGGAAAATGCAGATTTTCGAGCGCTATACCGATGTTTCGCTGCGCGGCGCTTCGGTGGCGATGGGCAATTTTGACGGGGTGCATCTGGGCCATTGTTCGGTGATCGATAAAGCCCGGGTTGCGGGCGCACCGCTCGGGGTGATCAGCTTTGAGCCGCACCCACGCAGTTTTTTTGCCCCCGATGCGCCGCCTTTCCGGCTGATGAACGTGGCCGCCAAGCGGCACCGGCTGGCGAAAATCGGGGTGGATGTGCTCTATGATCTGCCGTTTGACAAGGCGCTTTCCAACCTCTCGGCCGCAGATTTCGTGCTTGATGTGTTATCGGCCGGGCTCGGCATTTCCCACCTTGTGGTCGGCGAAGATTTTCGCTTTGGCAAGGGGCGCAAAGGCGATGTCGGGTTTTTGGCCGAGCATTGCCCGCCCTTGGGTATCCGGCTTACCATTGCCGCACTGATCTCGGATGCGCACGGGCATTATTCCTCGTCGGCCATTCGCAGTGCACTGGCGGCGGGGCAACCGGAAAGCGCGGCCCGGATGCTGGGCCACTGGCACCGTATAGAAGGGGTGGTTGAAAAAGGCGACCAGCGCGGCCGCGAGCTTGGCTTCCCGACCGCCAATATCTCGGTTAACGGGCTGCACCTGCCGCGCTTTGGCGTTTATGCGGTGTTTATCGATGTGCTCACCGGCCCGCATAAGGGCAGCTATCGCGGTGCCGCATCGCTTGGCGAGCGCCCGACATTTGGCCGCAAAATTCCCAATCTCGAAACCTATATTTTTGATTTTGACGGCGATATTTACGGCGAGGAGGTTTCCGTGGCCCTTGTCTCTTTTCAACGTCCGGAGCTTAAATATGATAATTTACCTGGCTTAATCGAACAAATGCACAAGGATTGCGCGATCAGCCGCGACATTCTTGAAAATGCGTAAAACCTTTTGGGAAACCGTGCCGCTCGACGAGATGAGCCGCGAAGAATGGGAGGCCCTCTGCGATGGTTGCGGCAATTGCTGCCTGATCAAGCTGGAAGACGAGGAGAGCGGCGATTTTCTGTTTACCAATGTTTCCTGCCGCCTGCTGGATACCGGCACCTGCCGATGTGGCAACTATGCGTTGCGCAAACAGATCGTGAAGGATTGCGTAATTCTCACGCCCGACAATATCGAAACCATCGCCGAATGGATGCCCGCCACCTGCGCCTACCGGCTGTTGTTCGAGGGTGAACCACTGCCTGATTGGCACCCGCTCATCACTGGCCGCAAGGAATCGGTTGTAGAGGCGGGAGCTTCGGTGAAAGACTGGGCGATACCAGAATACGAGGTCGATATGGACGATATCGAAGATTATATCGTTGGGGAGTGAATATGTTTTTTGCGTCTGATAACGGCGGCCCGGCCGCGCCTGAAGTGATAGCGGCAATTTCCCGCGCCAATCAGGGCGCAGCCATGCCTTACGGGGCTGACCCGATAATGGACAGCGTGCGGAAAAAAATTCGCGAATTATTTGAAGCCCCGGAGGCGGCGGTCTATCTGGTGGCCACCGGCACGGCCGCCAATGCGCTGGCGCTGGCCAGCCTGGTGCAACCGTGGCAAACCATTTTTTGCCACCGTGTTGCCCATATTGAAGAAGATGAATGCGGCGCACCCGAGTTTTACACCGGCGGTAGCAAGCTCACTTTGCTGGATGGTGAGAATGGCAAGATAGACCCGGAGGGCCTGTCAAACACGATAGCCTATACCGGCCGTGCCGGGGTGCACAACGTGCAAAAAGGTGCGCTTAGCCTGACAAATGCCACCGAGGCCGGCACGGTTTACACCGTGGAAGAAGTCACAACCCTTTGTAACATAGCCAAAAAACACGACCTCCCCTGCCACATGGATGGCGCGCGCTTTGCCAATGCGCTGGTGCGGCTGGGCTGCACCCCCGCCGAGTTGACATGGAAAGCAGGCATTGATGTGCTCTGCTTTGGCGGCACCAAAAACGGGTTGCTCGGCGTAGAAGCGGTGATATGGTTCAACCCTAAACCAGTATGGGAATTTGAACTGAGGCGCAAACGCGGCGGGCACCTTTTCTCCAAGCACCGGTTTTTGTCAGCCCAGATGGACAGCTATTTGACCGATGATCTCTGGGCTGAGCTGGCCCGCAAAGCCAACCGGGCGGCGGATAGGGTGGCCAAGGGGATATTGCAGCTGCCCGGTGCCAGCCTGTTGCACCCGGTGGAAGCCAATGCGATTTTTGCGCGCTGGCCACGCAAGGGCCATGTCAAGGCGCAGGAAGCCGGGGCCAAATATTACCACTGGCCGTTTGACCAACCCCTTGTCGGCCCGCCTGATGACTCCATTTCAGCGCGCCTGGTGTGCAACTGGGCAACGACAGATGCCGAAATTGACGCGTTTTTGCGGCTTATCTCTTAGGCGCTTTGCCATTGCAGCCAACAAGCCCCTATGCAAGCGCTCACGGGTTTGTTAAACCGCGCCACAAGTTGGTGTCGATTCTTCCCGAGCAAAGGTTTCATGATATGCGCCCCGCCCAAGCCCCCAAGGTAATTTCCGGTAATGCCAATCAAACACTGGCAAAAAAAGTGGTCAAACGGATGGGGATGCATCAGGGTTCACCGGTCTCGCTGGTGGATGCGCGGGTCGAGCAATTCAACGATCAGGAAATATTTGTCGAGGTTTTCGAGAATGTGCGCGACGAGGATATGTTCATCCTGCAGCCAACCTCGAACCCCGCCAATACCAACCTGATGGAATTGATGATCATTGCAGATGCGCTGAAGCGCTCATCGGCCAAACGGATCACCGCGGTTATCCCTTATTTCGGCTATGCACGGCAAGACAGGCGCAGCAAGGCCCGCACCCCGATCAGCGCCAAACTGGTGGCCAATCTGCTGACAGTTTCAGGGATCGACCGGATATTGACGATGGACCTGCACGCCGCGCAGATTCAGGGGTTCTTCGATATTCCGGTGGATAACCTTTACGCTTCGCCAATTTTTGCGCTGGATGTAAAGCACTATCACAAGGACCTTAAAAACGTGACCGTGGTGTCGCCCGATGTGGGGGGCGTGGCCCGGGCACGGCAGTTGGCGCAGCGTATCGGGGCTGATCTTGCGATTGTCGACAAGCGCCGCAATGCGCCCGGCGAGATTGAAGGCATGACAGTGATTGGCGAGGTTAAGGGCCGCATATGTATCATTGTCGATGACATTTGCGACACGGCGGGCACCCTGTGCAAAGCCGCCGATTTGCTGACCGAAAAGGGCGCAAAGGAAGTGCATTCCTACATTACCCACGGGGTGCTTTCGGGCCCGGCTGTGGGCCGGATCGAGGCTTCGACCATGAAATCTCTGGTCATAACCGATTCGATCGAAGCGACGGCGGAAGTGAAGAAATCCCAAAAAATCCGCATGGTGCCAACAGCGCCGATTTACGCACAGGCGATCCAGAATATTGCCAGCGGCAATTCGGTTTCATCACTGTTCAAAGATGAAACGCTCAGCGCGCTTTACGAAGTTTACTACCCGGAAGGTTAAAAAAAACTGGCCCGAATTCGGGGCTTGCTTTTTCCGCCTCATTAAACTAGAAAACTAGATATATAGTTTATAGGGGCAGGGTATGGACCTAAAAAAAGCAGCGGCCGGATTTGCGGCCATGGGGGCAGCACCGCGGCTGGGCGTGTTGCGTAATTTGGTCAAGGCGGGCGAGGCCGGCCTGCAGGTGGGTGAAATCGCCGCGCGCACCGGCATGGCGGCTTCCACACTGGCGCACCACCTTAAAAGCCTGCATTCTGCCGGCCTTATTTCACAGGTTCACGAAGGCCGCGCCACCATCAACCGCGCAAATTACCGCCACCTGGAGGCGCTCGCCGGGTATATTCTGGAAGAATGCTGCCTCGATACCCGCGCGTTGGAAGTTGTGAAAAATGGTTGATATCAGCGAAAAAATACCGCCGCTTCGGCTGAACTTCAAAACACCGTGGCTGGTAACCATTGGCCTGCTGGCGCTGGTGGCCTTTTTTGATCTGCCCAATTTCGGCGCGGTATTTCAAATTGCGCTCACGGCCTTTTTGAGCACGCTCAAATACATCGTTTTGGCGGTGGTTCTTATTGCCGCGCTCAAGGCCAGCGGTGCCGAAACCATGGTCGCCAGCGCCTTCAAGGGCCGCGAGATCAGAATGATTTTTGTGGCCTCGCTGTTTGGCGGTCTGGCCCCGTTTTGCTCCTGCGAGGTGATTCCGTTTATTTCGGGGCTGCTGGTTTTGGGCGCGCCGCTTTCGGCGGTAATGGCCTTTTGGCTTTCGTCACCACTGATCGACCCGCCCACACTGTTTATTACCGCAGCGGCTTTGGGCTGGCCATTTGCAATTGGCAAGGCACTGGCGGCGGTGGCGCTTGGGCTGTTTGGCGGCTTTATGGTGCGGGCTTTGGCGCGGACCCGGCTTTTTGACAACCCGCTCAAACCGGCCTTCAGCAAAAGCTGCGGCTGCGGGCCTTCACCCCTTGATGGCAAGCCAAAATGGGCGTTTTGGCAGGAAGCGCCGCGCCGCGTGCTCTTCCGGAACGAATTTGTGAGCAACGCCCTGTTTTTGATCAAATGGCTGGCCATGGCCTATGTGCTGCAAGCGCTGCTGATAAGCTATGTGCCCTCGGATGTGATCGCAAAACTGGTGGGCGGCGAGGGGCTGCTGCCGATTGTGACAGCGGCCTTTGTCGGCATGCCGGCTTACCTCAATTCTTACGTCGCGCCGCCGCTTTTGGCGGGGCTGAGCGCCCAGGGCATGAGCGCCGGTGCCGCGATGTCGTTCATGATCGCGGGGGCGGTTAGCTCGGTGCCGGCGATGGCGGCGGTGTGGTCACTGGTGCGGCCACAGGTTTTTGCGCTCTATATCGGGCTCGGGCTCAGCGGGGCCATTGTGGCCGGGGTCATTTTTCAGGCGGTTATTTAACCTGCTGGCCGTTGATGCTCACCCGCCCGCCCTCGGAAAATTCGATTCTGGAGGTAAAGCTATCGGGGCCGCTCCCGGGGCTGCCAAACATGCCGAGCGTACCTTTTGCACCAATGACCAGCATCGGATCAGCAAACCCGAGGCGGCCGATTTTATCGAGCAGGCCAAGCGCACCGGTGACGGTGAAATCAAGCGCGCCCAATGGCTCCGGCATCCCGGTTGCGGGGTCGACCGCGGCAGCGTTGAAGCTCAGGTCGCCCGCACCGTTCAATCCGGCCCCTTCAACGTCGAGCGACAGCGAAGAAAGCGAGAGCGAGCGCAGCTCAAACGGCGTATTGCGCAGGGCATCCATGGCGCTTCGGTCAAGCAGGTCAACAAAAAGCTGCATCGTGCCGGCAACCGAAATCTCGAAGCTGGCCGGGGCGCGGCTGAGGGTCGCTTCGGGGTCAAACAGCGCCCAGATATCATCACCCAAGCTGATATTTGCCAGCGCGAAAGCAAACGAGAATGGCACCGGCGTTTCCGATTTGCGTAGCGGCAACGCAAAGGCAAAGGAGGCGCGCTCAAACCCGGCGGCAACGGGCAGTGTTGAAACGGTATTGACCGCCTCGAATGCACCACCTTCAGACACAACGCTATAGGTCATCGATGTGCCGTCAAACCCGAAACCGAGCGCGCCGCTTGCTTGGGTAAAGTTGATTTTATCAACCCCGCCAAGGCGGCGCGTTTCCAGATCCATGCCGGTTTCACCCATGCGTATGGCCGCCTTGAATTCCATGCCGTCAAGAAATACCCGCGAGGGCCCCGGGCTTGGCAGTGAATAAGCAACATCAGAAGCAAAACCGGCTGCCACATAGCTTATATCGATCGGGGCATCGCCGGGCGGGCTGATGCTGGCATCAAGGCGCAGGGTGTCGGCGCTAAAATCGGCGATTGTCGAAAGTGTTCCTGTGGCGGCATCGCGGGTCGTGACAGAGTTGCCGGAAAACGCATCCAGCGCGGAAGTGAGCACAAGCGCACCGCCCGGCATTTGCTGGGATTGCTGCAGCGAGAGGCGGGGCGCGCTATAGGCATAGGTTATTTCGTCTGGCGCGCCGGATATAACTGCGGTCAGCCTGGCCAGATCATAGCTCGTGAGGCTCTCGACGCTATCGCCGTTTGGCAGGTTGGCAAGGCTGCTTGCCACGCCCCGCGGCGAGACCGTCATTTCAAGGGTGCCATCGCCATTGTTGCGCATTTCCACCCAGTCAAATTGATAACGGACCTCGGTTTCCATTATCTCCATTTCGGCTTCAATGTTGTTATATCGGGTGGTCGCGCCGGTCACCACCGGCGTGCCGGTGCTTACTGTGCCATCAAAGGCACCAAAATAGCTGCGCCAGTCATTTATCACATCCTGGGGGGTGATTTGGGCAAAAGCGGGGGTGCTGGCCAGCAGCAAAGCGGGGAGGAAGCGGCGCATCGGGTTCTCCTGTTGGTTTTCCCAAGGTTAGCGCCGTGCAAGGCCGGGCGCAACCTTGCCCGCCGGGCAAAGCCCCTGTCCGGCTATTCGTCTACATGCCGGATTTCGAGCTGCGGCAGCCCCACCGGCACCACCCCCATATCGGCGGCCCATTTGCCAAAGCCTTCGGTTTCCAGCAGGTCACAATAGGGGATCTCGGGAAAGGTGATGCCCGCCCGGTGCACCGAAGCATGCACCAGTAGCATGGTGCCGCCAACCGCCGAAAGCGGCACCCGCGCCAGATAGCGCAGATCATGCAGGTGCCGCCGCCAGTGATAGCCGGCCGGAGGCTGAAAAATTCCGCCAAGCGCAAAGCGGTAATAGCGGGCATTTCTGGGGCTGCCGACATCGAGAAAAGCGTTCATATCATAGCTTGGCCCGCCTTTGGTTTTGGTGCAATCAGGGGTGGCAATTTTGGCCCCTGCCTTTAGCAGACTGTGCAGAATATCCGCCGGATAATCGCACAGATCCACATCGATCCAGAGCGCGAAATCATCATCGCTGTCCAGCCCCTCCCTGATCAGGTGGTTGCGCACCTGCGCAATGGCGGCGCGGCGCTTTTTTTGCACCTGCGGCCGCCAGCGGTTGCGGCGCGGAATGGTGACACCGGTGGTGAAATGCGCCAGTTTGATTCCGCGATAAAGCGTCTTGCGCGGCGCGATCAGGCCAGTGAGAAGCGCAACCGTATCATCCTTGCTTTCCCCTTCGACAAAAGTAATTTTGAGCCGGTCTTTGGGGTAGTCCAGCGCATCGATCAACTCGAAACAACGCGCGATATGGCGGCTGGCATTGCGCAGCGGAATCAAAAGCGCGATGCGCGGCAGATTGGCGGGGTCATAGGCGGGCAGGGGGGTGTCGAGCGTGGCGGTATCCACCAGCGCGCGGGCGCTGGCTTGCGCAAGATAGGCACCACGCGTCAGCTTATAGGCGGTTTTGTAAAGCCCGTCACGCAGGGCTCCAAGCGGGTCCATCCGGCCCTTTTTCAGCCATGTGCCGGCCCAGTGGTGGGTGGCGGCGCGCAGCGGGGCCAGCGGGCCGAATTCGGCGTCTTGGCTGGGGGCGTTGTCTTTGGTGTCGATGTTGAAAAGATGGCAGGAATGCAGCGCCAGCCCGGCTTGGTCAGGGAAGGAAAGTGCCGCACCGGTCAGCATCATCGGGCCGGTGGCTTCCAGCACTTCCTTGGCGTGTCGGCAGGCTTTGAGCGTGGTGATCACATGCAGCCAGAAAGGGTGCCCGGCGGGGCTGGCCATGGTGCCGTTAAACAAAAGAAAGGGCATGGCGCGGGGCGTGGCGTGGGGCGGCCAGTGTTCCGATGGTTCCTGCGAAAGCACCACCCGGGTTTCCGGTTCGAGCGGGGCAAGGGGGGCTTGGCAAGTGGTGTCAATATCGGCGTAAATGCCGCCAAAGTGGTGCAAAAGCAAATAGCGGGCGATATCGGCGCGCATCACTGGTTTGGGCGCGCGCTCATAAAGCGGCCACAGCCCGGGGTAGGTTTCGCGCACAAAATCGGCCAGCATGGCATCGGTCCAGAACCGGTATTCCCAACCCGGGTTCTGGGCGCGCCAGCTTTCGGGCATGGCGGCGGGCACCGGCAGGGTTTCGGTTTTCCATGTCTGGTGGATGATTTTGGGGATCACGTGCAGCGCCTCTTTTTGGCGGTTATTAGCATTCCGGCACATTCACCGCCAGCCCGCCCAGCGACGTTTCCTTATATTTGTGGCTCATATCTTTGCCGGTTTGGCGCATGGTTTCAACACAGGCATCCAGCGAGACGATATGGGTGCCATTACCGCGCAGGGCCAGCGAGGCGGCAGATACGGCCTTGATGGCACCCAGCCCATTGCGCTCGATACAGGGTGCCTGCACAAGGCCGCGCACCGGGTCACAGGTCATGCCCAAATGGTGCTCCAGCGCGATTTCGGCAGCGTTTTCCACCTGTTCTGGTGTGCCACCCAATACCGCGCAAAGCCCCGCCGCCGCCATGGCGCTGGCCGAGCCAACCTCGCCCTGACAGCCAACTTCGGCCCCCGAAATCGAGGCATTGGTTTTGATCAAGCCGCCAATCGCGGCGGCGGTCAGCAAAAACGGGGCGATCATCTCGTTTTGCGCCGTTGGCACATGGTCCAGATAATAGCGCAGGGTGGCGGGCAGCACCCCGGCCGCGCCGTTGGTGGGGGCGGTCACCACCCGCCCGCCAGCGGCGTTTTCCTCGTTCACGGCAATGGCATATACCGAAATCCAGTCGTTTATGGTGTGCGGTGCCGCAAGGTTGGTGCCGCGCTCGGCCAGCAGGCTTTCATAAATACCCTTGGCGCGGCGTTTCATTTTCAGGCCACCGGGCAGGGTGCCGTCGGTCTCGAATCCACGGTCGATACAGGCGTTCATCACCGCCCAAATCCGGGTAATGCCGCTATCGAGCGCTTCGCGGCTCATGTGGTGCAGCTCGTTTTCCAGCTTCATCTGCGCGATGGATTTGCCGGATTTTTGCGCCATGGCCAGCATTTCTGAAGCGGTGCGAAACGGAAAGGAGGCGGCGGGTGCTTCGGCGGTGAGTATATTGCCGTCCAGCTCCTTGGCGGTCATCACAAAGCCGCCACCGGTGGAATAATAGGTTTCGCGCGCGTAAAGATTGCCCGCGTCATCAAAAGCCGAAAGCACCATGCCATTGGCGTGGCCGGGCAGCGTTAGGTCATAATCAAAATGCAGATCGTCTGATTGCCGGTAACGCAGCGTGCCCAGCCCAAGGGGTGACACAGTGCCGCGCCGGTCGATTTCGGCCTCGGCAATCTCGGCCGCCTTCGGGTCAAAATCCGCCGGATTGAAGCCAGCGAAGCCCAGGGTTACGGCGCGATCTGTCGTGTGGCCCTTGCCGGTGAAGGCCAGCGAGCCATGCAACGTGCAGCCCAGCCGCGCAAGGGTGCCAGCCCCGGGCACCACCTCGCGGCCGGCGCGCAGCAGGTCCAGAAACCGGCCCGCCGCCACCATCGGCCCGACAGTGTGCGAGGAGGACGGGCCAACACCGATTTTGAACACATCGAAGATGCTGAGAAACATGGCTTTCCCCTTGGGTTTTGGCCTAGATTTAGCTATATAGCGGCAAGATGCAGGGGCAAACCCGACAATTGCAAGCGCTTTCGCGCCCGAACCAAGCAAAAGAGGCATGATCATGACAGAGACCCCAACCGGATCGGACCGCGGAAAATATGCCGCCGCCAAAGCGGCGCTTGATTATATCAAGCCGGGTATGAAGGTGGGGCTTGGCACCGGCTCCACCGCCGCGTGGTTTGTGCAGATGCTTGGCAACCTTGTGAATAACGAAGGGCTGGAGATAGTGGGTGTGCCAACCTCGAGCCGCACCCGTGATCTGGCCGCGAGCCTCAATATTCCGCTCACCACACTGGAGGAGGCCGAATGGCTGGATGTAACGGTAGACGGGGCCGATGAATTTGACCGCAACCTCAACCTGATCAAGGGCGGCGGCGGTGCGCTGTTGCAGGAAAAGATCGTGGCCAGCGCCAGCAACCAGATGGTGGTGATTTCGGATGCCTCCAAACAGGTTGATGTGCTCGGGGCCTTCCCGCTGCCGATCGAGGTGGTGCGCTTTGGCTGGCGCAGCACGGAATCCACCGTGGAAGAAGTGCTGGAAGGGGCCGATGTCGCCACCCGCCGGATCACCATGCGCATGGAGGGCAAAGAGCCATATGTAACCGACGAGGGCCACTATATTCTGGACCTGCATCTGGGTAAAATCGGCAACCCGCGCGGGCTGGCCGAAGCGCTGAACCGGATACCCGGCGTGGTGGAAACCGGGCTGTTTGTGGTGATGGCCGATACGGTGCTGGTCGGCCATGATGACGGAAACGTGCACGTATATGACCGCGACGGGGGTGATATGGGCCGCCGCAAGGTCCATATGCCGGATGACAATTCCTTATATGTGCCGGGGGCCTGAATGGACTATGATTATGACCTGTTTGTAATTGGTGGCGGTTCGGGCGGGGTGCGCGCTGGCCGCGTGGCCGCACAAGGCGGTGCCAGGGTGGCGCTGGCCGAGGAATACCGCATGGGCGGCACCTGTGTGATCAGGGGCTGTGTGCCCAAAAAACTGATGGTCTATGCCTCGGGCTATGGCGAGGCCATGGCTGACGCCGAGGGCTTTGGCTGGACCATTGGCCGCCGCAGCTTTGACTGGGGCACGATGATGGGCAAGATCGACCATGAGCTTGACCGGCTGGAAGGGCTTTACCGGCAAGGGCTGAGCCGCAATGATGTGACCGTCTATAACGCCCGCGCGGTGCTGAAGGATGGCCACACGGTTGAGCTTTCGAGCGGCGAAACCTTCACCGCCAAATGGATATTGGTGGCCACTGGCGGCCGGCCCTTTATGCCCGGCTTGAGGGGTGTGGAATATGCGATGAACTCCAACGATATTTTCAAGCTGAAAGAAATGCCAAAGCGGATAATGGTGGTGGGCGGTGGCTATATCGCCTCTGAATTTGCCGGCATTTTTAATGGCCTTGGTGCCGAGGTCACGCAATTTTACCGCGGCGCGCAGATATTGCGCGGCTTTGATGACGAAGTGCGCGGCCATGTGGCCGACGAAATGATCCGTAAGGGGATAGACCTGCACCTTGGCACCGATGTGATGGAGATTAAAAAACGCGATGACGGGCTGCACGTGATCTGCACCAATGGCTCGGAAACCGTGGTTGACGCGGTAATGTTTGCCACCGGCCGGGTGCCCAATACCGAAAATATGGGGCTGGAGGAAGCCGGTGTAAAGCTTGGGCGGCGCGGTGAAATAATGGTCGACCGCTATTCGGCTACCCGGTGCGAAAGCGTCTATGCAGTGGGCGATGTGACCGACCGGATACAGCTTACCCCGGTGGCGATACGTGAAGGCATGGCCTTTGTCGAAACCGTGTTTAACGATAACCCGACAGCAATGGACCACGAGATGGTGGCAACGGCCGTGTTCACCCAACCCGAAATCGGCACCGTGGGCTACACCGAAGAAGACGCGCGCGACGATTTTGACATCGAGGTTTACCGTGCCGCCTTCCGGCCGATGGCGAATATATTGGCGGGGCGGGATGAGCGCATGCTGATGAAGCTGATAATCGAGAAAAAAACCCGCAAGGTGATTGGCTGCCATATTGTTGGCCCGGCCGCGGGCGAGATGATCCAGCTAGCCGCGGTGGCGGTGCGTATGGGGGCCACGAAAGAGGACTTCGACCGCACGGTGGCGGTGCACCCGACATCGGCCGAAGAGCTTGTCACCATGAAAGAGCCGGTGCGCTAGTTGCCTTTGCCTTGGCGGGGCTGAAGCCCCACGCGGCAAAGGCACGTTTTTGGCAAGGCCAAAAACCGGCCTGCGGCGGCGGTGGCCTCGGCTTCGCCTCGGCGGTCCCGGACGCGGGCGGCGCTAGCCGGCCCGAAGTTTTGTGATAAGGGCGGCGGGGTCGCCCTCGAGGTGCAGCCTTTTGATGCAGATGGTTTCGCCCGCAATGAAACCGAAGCGGGATTTGGCAATACCGCAGGTTTTGGCCAGCAGTTCAACAAGGGTTTTACCGGCCGCCCCCTCAAGCGGCGGTGCGGCAACGCAGGCCGGCAAAACAGGCCTGCCGGGCCGATCTTCGCCGATGCCGGCCAGCCTATCTTGTCCGGCCTTCGCGGTCAGGCGGATAGTGGTTTCCAGCCCGGATCAATGGCCCGCCAAGGGGGGCTCATCCAAAGGCGCCGATATTGTTATAAAGAATGGTGCGCAGCGCGAAAACGCCGAAAATAAGCACCATCGGTGCCAGATCAAGCCCGCCCATCGGTGGCAGCATCCGGCGGATGGGGCGATAGATCGGCTCCAGCACCCGCTCCAGCCCATACCAGATCTGCGCCACCAGCGGCTGGCGGATATTGAGCACCTGAAAGCTGACAAGCCAGCTCATCACGACATGCGCGAGGATGAAGAACCATAGAATATCCAGCGCGAAGCTGAGAATTTGGTATAGCGAGGTCATTGGCGGCTCCGGCTGGG
>Ga0316205_10000464_pt1 | contig 74427 bp, 77 predicted proteins | sample 3monthpyrite_MG_FD_204941 | JGI IMG/M metagenome (GOLD analysis project Ga0316205, IMG submission 204941) | Microbial mat bacterial communities from mineral coupon in-situ incubated in ocean water Damariscotta River, Maine, United States -... | ecosystem: Environmental > Aquatic > Marine >...
ATCGTTGTGTCCGGAATGACGTCCCGCCGGTCCGTGCTGTCGCCGGGATGACGGCGGCGGAAGTGATAGGCCACGCGCCGTCCGATCAGATCGAACTCTATACCGCAGCGGATACGGTTGCCGTTGGGGGCGGTTTCGGTTTTCTCGAAGGGGAGCATTTCCGATTGCAGCAGTTGCAACTGCATTGGCACCAGCAACCCGTCCTCAGAACGACGCGGCCGGATGCGCACGAAACATTCGCCAGCCACGAACATCTCCCGCGCAATCATTGCTTGCAGCCCGTAGAAATCCGTCAGCCCGTCGGCATCAGCCTGATCAGTCCAGGCGAGCCACAGGCGTTGAACCCGGTCCCGGAGTTCCCCGTCCTCGATCAGGGATGAGGGTTTGATGCCGTCGCCGACCAGATTGGCGGCGTAAGCCTCGCAGGCATTGGCGGCATAGCCGTTGGTCACTACCAACTCGCGCGAGCGCGCCAGAAGTCTTGGCCCGCCCGAGGCCACCAGCGAGTTGATGTTTTCGAGCGGTGGCTGCCAGCCCCGCAGGCGACGGCGAGACATGGCCCCTTCGAGACGGGCGCGCACGGCAGCAGGGCCGCCGGTGGGTTGGCGGCGAAACGCGTTGAACAAACCCATTACAATCCCTTGCTTGTGGTCACGCGCACCTGCCGGATCACCCTGCGCCCTTCCAAAGCGGCGATTTCACGGTCCAGCACATCGATGGCGCGGTCGATTTCTGCGAGGCTGCGATACTCCACCGTCTTGCCGTCATAGCTGACCCGGGCCACCCCGCTGGAGCGCGACGCCGCCAGCGCCTCGCGGCGGGTTTGAAGATCAGTGATTGTTTTCATGGATATTTCCGCTAGAATTCCGAGGATGTTGGCACAGGAGAACGTAAACGCCATGATAGAACCTATCGCGCGCATCCGGATCGAATTGCAGGGAATTGAGCCGGCGATCTGGCGACAAGTCGATGTGCCATTATCTTCGACCCTGATGGCGCTGCACGACATCATTCAGGTCGTGATGGGTTGGCATGACGCGCATTTATTTGAGTTCAATGTCGGCGAAAAGGTCTATGGCGATCCCTTTCCAGACGACAGTTTCGAGGAACGCCGGGTTTACAAGGCAAAATCGATCCGCCTGAAAACCCTCCTTGAACGGGGCTTTGATCACTTCGTCTACATTTACGATTTCGGCGACTACTGGTGCCACGACATTATCGTCGAGGATGTCCGGGACGGTAAAGCAGACACCGATTATCCTGTTTTTGCCGGGGGCGCCCGCCGCTGTCCTCCCGAAGATGTAGGCAGCAGCATGGGCTATGAAGAGTTCATTGATGCGGTAATGGATCCTCGCCACGAGGATCACGACCGGATGCTTACCTGGTATGGCCGTTCCTACGATCCGGACGATATTGATGAACGCAGCGTCCGGATGATAATCGAAGGTTTTGCGGCTCGGCGACGCGGGCCGCTCCAGAGCCATCGCAACGGCAAGCGTGTTTGGAACAATTAAGGATCACCTCATGTAATTCGAGCGCACGGAACGGCGCTGGTTTGCGGGACGGGTGGTGCGACCACTGCGGCTTTGGCGCGCGGCTTTCACCGAGCCTGCGCCGACCTCGGCACCGGGAGCCGCCACCTGCCGCTCCAGCTCATCCCATTGTTTGTTCGACCAGCGGTCGGCTCCGAGGATCCACGCCGCCGCACGGGCATAGCCCCGGCAATCGAGCGCCTCGTTGCGTTCGCGCAGTTTCTGCCATTCGAGCCGGGCGAAACCGCGCTTGTTCCTCACCGTCACCAATTGCTCGGCGACCAGCTGCTTCAGCCATTCGCTATCGATCCAGCCCGGCAGGTGCAGGGTTCCGGGCGGATAATCCATTCCGGCCATCAGTTCCTCCGGCGTTGGCCGTTCCAGGCGCAAAAACCGGTAGGTCTCGGATTTGAAGGTCGACACCGCGACCGTCCAAAGCCTTGCCCCGCGGCGCAGGCGTTTACCTGCGATCGTCGCGTCCACGAATGTTGGCCCAGACACTGGACTTGCCCGGTTGAAGCCTTCAACACCCTTGACCGGGGCCACCTGGCCAAAGCCGACTTTGCGGGCCCATCCGTAAACCGCGGGAGTTTCATAACCGGTGTCAATTGCGAGGCGCGCGATGGTCATCTGGCTGCCATTGGCATGTTGCCAGGTCCTACCCAGCAATTCCGTCAGCCCGTTCCAGCAAGCTTCCGAGCCCGGACCGCCTTCGATAACAATGTGGTCGATCAGCCAGCTTTCCAACCCGCGACCCCAGGCCCAGACATCGACCTCGATCCGGTCTTTCTGCACATCGGCGCCGGCGGTCAGAAACAGGGCATTCGCGGGCACAGTGCCTGCAGCCCAGTCTTCCTTGCGGTCCAGAAGCCGTTGCCAATCCGGCGCTTCGCCGCTCTCCACCCAGGTTTCGCCAAGCGAAGTGTTGATGAATGTTTTCATCGTGTCGTCACCCCCGGCACGGGCCGACAGGAATGCTTTTGCCATTGCCTCGAGCCGGATCCACGGTGAATAAATCTCATTCAGATGGAAGCCCGCAATACCGGTAAACTGTTCTTTCGCCTGCCAGTGGCCTTTGCTGATTGCTGCCCAACGGGTCTCGTCAGTCCATGCTACATTACAGTGGACACAATGATACTTCGCCGTTTCGGGCTGATGCGCACCGCCCGCCGCCTTGTCCCACTTGACCTGCGGCCAGGTCAGCACCTGCTCCGTGCCACATTCCAGGCACGGCACCCAATATTGCCGCTGGTCGCTTTCCTCATAAGCCGCCTCGATGCGGCTGGCGCCCTTGTTGGTGGGCGTTGACACCAGCACGATTTTGCGGTTCCAGAACGTCACTGTGCGTTTTTTCGCCAGATTGACCGGGTCCCCCTCGGCCCCGGCGCTGAACGGATAGCGATCGACCTCGTCGCACATCAGCAGCCGGATCGGGCGACTGGCCAGCCCCGAGGGCGCGTTTGCCCCGACGATGGTCAGGTGCCCGCCCGGAAAGCGCTTGTGCAGGATCTTGTTGTTACCATCGCGCGATTTTGGATCGGTGATCTTGCCGGTCAAACATGGGGTGTCGCGCGCCATTGGTGAAAACCGGTCTTTCGACCAAGTTTCCGCATCCCGCTCGGTCGGCATCACCACCATGATCGGAGCCGGATCCTGATCAATGTGGTAGGCGACGGAATTGTTCAACATCTCGGTCTTGCCCACCTGACTGGAGGACATGATGACCACGCTCTCCACACCCGCATCGGAAATCGTCTCCATGATCCCGCGCTGGTATTCCGCCCGACTGGTGCGCCACTGGCCGGGCTCAGAGCTGGCCTCCGAACTCAGCCGCCGGTTTTGATCCGCCCAGTCACTGATCGTCAGTTCCGGTGGCGGACGCAGCACTTCCAGCGCCCGTTTCACTGTCCGGCTCAGGATCAATGAGCCCGATATCCTCAGGGGCGGCATTTCTTTCCGGTTGCACATCGCTGTTGGCTAAATCCTCAAGGGCCGCGCGCAAGCTTTTGCCGAGAAGGTTGCGGGTATCGGCCAGGCTGCCTGCGGCATAAACCTCCGGAGCCAGACGGTCCGGCACCGCCAGAACCCGCGTGCGCAGCAGCGCCAGCACCTTGATCCAGGCCGCCTCGATATCCTCCACGGCGATCAATGCGCCGCGTCGCTGCGCGGCCTCCATTTCCACCAGATCGGCGCGGGCCCGAATGTAACGCGCCCGCTCGGCGGCATAATCGGGTGCACCTGCCTGCGCGCTCACGGCCTGATCGCGCAAATACTGCACATAGCCGCGCACCGAACCGATCAGGTCATATTGTCCGCGCGTTGCCTTGGGAATGATGCCTTCACGGCTCAGTTGCTGCACCCGCCGTTCGGACAGGTCCAGAAGCTTTGCGATCACGGCCAAAGGCTGTGTGGCAGCGGCCATTTACAATCCCCACTTTCCGATCAACGCAATGATATTGCTGCTATTTTACTGGATAATCATCCGGAAAAGAGCGATTCTGATTACACAAAAGGAGCCAGACCATGACAAGCAAAACCACCCAAACCGCCCCTACCGACCTGCTGGCCGGCATTGCCGAAAAGCACCTCTTTATCGAGACGCTGGAGGAGCGCAAAAGCGACAGCCTCGACTTCCACGAGGTTTCGGTCCGGGGCGTCCAAGCCGCTCTCGAAGCCGCCTACGCCGCAGGGCTGGCCGCCGCACGGGAGGCAAAATGATGACCCGCAGCAATGACAAAGCCCTTGCCGCCTTCACGGCCCGCAAGGCCGAGATCGACACCATGTTCGCCCGCCTGCAGGTGCTGAGCGACGCGCATTTTGAAGCCAGCCCCGACGACATCCACCGGGGGCATGTGGGCGATCTGGCCGATATTTCAAAGAACCTGCGCGAGATCTGCGACCGCGCCTTCCAAGAGGGCGAATACGCGTAAATTGCCGCCCGCTTTCCTGCCCGCCCCGCCATGCGCGGGGCTTGGGGTGGTAGAAGGGGCTCGATAATCGCGCCTCAAACCACGGAGACGAAAGCGATGTTTCTGATCTTTGATGCCGATATTTCCACGACCCAGATCTGGGCCAACCGCGAGAGTTACGGCTGGGATTTCTTCGTCTACGGCCTCACTGAATCCGGTGATCCTCGCGTCTGCCCTTCGCTTGCCATGGCCTGCGAACTGGTGGGCATCGACCCTCGCCCGATCCTGAACATCGCGCCGTTTCTGTCCCCACCCAAGGAAACCATCCAATGACCAAACTCAGCGAAACCCAAACCCTTATTCTGTCGCGCGCCTCCCAGCAGGAGGACCGCATTGCCCTGCCGCTGCCGGACCGCCTGCGCGGCGGGGCCGCCAACAAGGTGATCGTGCCGCTGATCAAACGCGGCCTGTTGGACGAGGCCGATATCCGAAAAGGCGAACCCACGTGGCGCAAGACCGGCGACGGTCACGGCACCACGCTGGTCATTACCGATGCAGGGCTCGAGGCCATCGGGGTCGAGGCGGTTGCGCCGGAGCCGGAACAGGCCAAGCCGAAACCCCGCACGGGCACCAAGCAGGCCATGTTGATCAAGATGCTTGAAGCCCCCGACGGTGCAACGATTGCCGAGATTACCAAAGCCACAAATTGGCAACCACACACGGTACGCGGGGCCATTTCGGGCGCGCTGAAGAAACGGCTCGGGCTAAAAGTGACCTCGGACAAGGTCGAGGGGCGCGGACGGGTTTACAAGCTCCCCGCTGCCTAAGCTAGAATAGCCGGTTTATCACTACAGAGCCGTGCTGGGGAGCGGCTCAACCCCAAAAATATGACTTGCCACAGATTCGCGGCTCGAATGGCTGGACCACTACGTCACAATCTTCGCGCCCAAATGCTTTGAATACTTCCCGCACTTGATCGCCATGTTCAGGCACCTCGACCCAAGCGCCTAGAAGATAATTCGGGTGGACAGGTTTCATCACCTGTACTTCCGAGTCAGGAAAAGTTGGCCAACTTGATGGCAGGCCATGCTCATCTCGGAATCCGGTCTTGGTCGGATCCATCAAATTCGAGCAATCATCAAATAGCTTTTCAAGTGCGAACCCGCCGTACCGCTTGCCGCGCTCGTACTTAGAGGCATTTGTCGCTGCGCCATTCCGATAGAAGAGACAATGATAATTCCACAAGATGCTTGAATCGAACACAAGGATGGCCCATGGCGAATTGCCAGCGCGATAGCGCTTCGCTTCAAACATTTTTGGATAGTAACACGAGATCGACACTGAAATCGCGTCAACCTCACCATCCAATCGATCAACATCGCTCGCAAATACATCATAGTCGGCGCCTTGAAGGATCGATCGACTGAGAAGCCCATGCTTCAGAATACCCGGCAGATTTTCAAGCAGGGAAAAGTGCAGGACATTCTCTATTTCTCGATCGTCCACGATTGCCGCAATGTGATCTGAGATCTTCTCGTTGTATGTTTTAGTACGTGCCATTTCGCTTCCAGATGCTCTCAATAGCAACGGATTACCAAAAAAGCCGAAAGCCGTGAAGCCGCTTTCAGAGTATGGGAGAGAAACGGTTCGGAAATTGACATCCACCGCAGACTTAATGTGTTTTGGTTCTATCTGCGCCACTGCTCATCGCTTCGAATACCCGCCGCAGCGTGAACGATCTGGCGATACTCACCACTGTGAAGATCAAGCCAAGTTTCAGGTTCTGGGCCAGCGTCGTTTGCAAGCCGAACAGCGGAAACACCAGCATCTGGGTGACCACGGCAACGCCGTAACCCACCACGACATTGGCGATGGCTTCCACCAGAGACATGACGCGCGATTGTTTCATTGCGCCGCCTCGTCAGCGATCATCACTGAACCGAGCCACAAGAATTCGGAACGCATGCGCTGCAACCAGGGGAACCACGCCGTTGCCACAAAGTCGAAGCCGGTCCACCCTGTGGGCCAGCCCATCAGCGCCTCGACGAACAGAGGGTTCAAGCTGCGGCGCTGATCCGAGATACTCTCGCCATCCCCCGAGATCGTCCGGGCCTGGCGGGAATACACGGCAAAATTCGCCAGTTGGTCCATGTGATTGCGCGCCGGTGGCTGCTGTTTCACGTGCTCGGGGCTGTTGGTGCCCTTCCAGTCTCGCGCCAGTGGCGTCGGCCACATCGCGGCCTTGGTCGCCAGGTTCATCCCGTGTGTTCCGGCCAGTTGCGACGGCGTCGGCTTGGTCTGCCGGTTCTCGTTGGCACTGGCTCTCGGAGTTGGCCAGTTCGTTTCGTCTGGCAAGGATGAACAGCCGCTGGCGTTTGTGCGGCGCGCCAACTTCTGCCGCCGTAAACAATCCTTCCGTAACGCAGTAGCCCAGGCCTTCCAGCTCGCAGCGGACCTCGCGATATCCGATATTGATATGATTGGCGACGTTTTCCAGAAACACCCACTCGGGTTGGCACTCAAGGATGATCCGCGCGAAATGCGGCCATAAATGACGGGGATCCTCAGCCCCTTTGCGTTTGCCCGCGACGGAAAAAGGCTGACACGGGTAGCCGCCAGTGAGGATATCCACCGTTCCACGCCACGGGTGGCCATCGAAAGTTCCAACGTCGTCCCAGACAGGTGCCGTATCCAGGGCCGCGTCTTCCATCCGCGCCACGAGGGTGGCCGCAGCATAGGCTTCCCGCTCGACGTAACACACAGTGCGATAATCGGGAACTGCGATGGTGAGGCCGAGGTCGATCCCGCCGGCGCCTGCGCAGAGCGACAGGCCGAAGAACAGGTCTGCGGCGGCGGAAACGTTTCCGGAGGGATGTAAAGCCAGCTCATTCACCGGTCTCAGCGCGGATTTTTCGCCAGAGCGGCGAAAGATTGATCCGTGCCTTCCAGTACAGCCACCTGTCCGGTGAATTGCTGCCAGCGTTCCACCGCCACATCGACATAGGCCGGGTTCAACTCGATCCCGAGGCACACCCGTCCAGTGGTCTCGGCCCCAATCAGTGTCGTGCCGGACCCCATGAACGGCTCGTAGATCGCCTGACCCGGGCTGGAATTGTTCAGGATCGGGCGGCGCATGCATTCGACAGGCTTTTGCGTGCCGTGCACCGTGTCCGCATCTTGATCCTTGTTGGCAATCTGCCAGAGCGTCGTCTGTTTGCGATCACCAGCCCAATGGCCCTTGCCGGTCTTTTTCACAGCATACCAGCAGGGTTCGTGCTGCCAGTGATAATCGCCTCGGCTCAGCACCAGCCGGTCCTTGGCCCAGATGATCTGCGAGCGAACATTAAACCCCGCCGCCTCGAGGCTTTCGGCTACGGTCGTTGCGTGCAATGCGCCGTGCCACACATAGGCCACGTCACCCGGGAACAAATCCCAGGCCTCGCGCCAGTCGGCACGATCATCATTCAGCACCTTGCCGGTGCGTTTCGTGGCCGAAGCACCGGTCTTGTTGCGCCAAGCTGGATCGTATTCCACCCCGTAGGGTGGATCTGTGACCATCAACAACGGCGTCACATTACCCAATACCCGTTCAACATCGGTGGCCACCGTCGCATCCCCGCAAAGCAGCCGGTGGTTGCCCAGCACCCAAAGATCGCCCGGTCGGCTGACCGGGTCCACGGGCGGCCCGGGAATGTCGTTTTCGCCTTCGGTGTCGGTTTCGTCATCGAGACCGGACAGCAGACTATTCAACTCCTCGCCGGTAAAACCGGTCAGTTCCAGATCGTAATCCGCGTCCAGCAGATCGCTCAATTCAAGGCCCAGCAGATCTTCCATCCAATCGGCGTTTTCGGCCGAGCGGTTGTCCATGATCCGGAACGCCTGCGCCTGGGTCCCGGTCAACCCCTTGGCTACATGCACCGGTGCGGATTTCAGGCCCAGCTGCTGTGCGGCCGCAAGCCGGGTGTGACCGGCCAGAATAACCATGTTCTCGTCAACCACGATCGGCTGCCGCCAGCCGAATTCGGCAATCGAGGCCGCGACCGTGGCGATGGCTTTCTCGTTCTGGCGCGGATTGCGCGCATAGGGAATGATCTGCCCGAGAGGCAGTTCGATCACGTCCATGATTTTTCCTTGGGTTGGTGGGCCGAAACGAAACGCATCAGCGTGCGAAACGAAATGCCCCCGGGAGGCCGTTTCGTTTCAGGCGGGGTTTTGGGACCATCAGGCCCTTGTTTTTTAGGGGTTTTAGGTGAAACGAAACGAAACGGGTGTTTTTCCAAACGTCACTGGGAAACTTGCGCGCCTAGCCCCCCCGTATACGTTTTGCACAGGAAGGGACCCGTACAAATCGTTGGGGTGCTCATAGCGGGCTTGATTGACCCAATCGCTCATCCACCCAAGTCTCTCGCGATTATGCCCAATTTGTAGCGCCCTAAAGCGGATGTGTCACGCGTTCCGGTGTACACCCAAAAATTGTCTCACAGGACGATTTTCCTTGACAGCCGGTTTGCGTTTTCAATCACGAAGCGCCGAGATCGCTTCAACGAGGGTACGCGCCCATTGAGCCGCCAAACGATCACTGCAAGCCCGTATTGCCACCGGCGGGTTGCGGCGGTGCGGGACAGGCCGAACTGCCAACAGATCGGTTTCCATTGCTTGCCGTTGGCACGGAGCCAGACCAGCTTGGCATCCTCGACCTCCAACCAGCGCAGCCACAGCATCGCTTCGTCAGCCTCGGTGATCATACTGGGGCTTGGCCGAGGCCTGCTCATCTTGGGCTCTTGGCCGACCTGATCGGCGAAGCTATGCAAATACTCCGGCCAGGCGTTGAAATGCCCTTGCGGCTTCACGCCGGGCATCTGACGCATGACCTCAGCTGCCAGTTCCAGCCGGTCCTGCACCCTTGCCATGGTCCAGTCAGTCATGCCGTGTCTCCCCATCCTGCGGGCGTTTGCCATAGAGTTTCTCGCCCAGCTGGCGCACGAGTTCCCGTTCCGGCCAGGTCAGCCGGTCGTCATCAATCGCCACCGCCAACAGCCCCTGTTCCTTCCAGCCCTCGCGCTTGACCTGATCGGGGTTGCGTCGGGTGCCGCCGTAACCACGCGGGGCAAACCTCATGCCGTTCATGCCATGCCTCCCTTCGTTTCCAGCGCCCAGTGCAGGATGGCGATAGCGTCGGCCTCGTTGTCATCTGCAGGGCGGTAGCCTTTGGCCCGAGCAGCTTCGATCATCATGGCTTTGCTGGCATTGCCCTTGCCGGTGGCGTGTTTCTTGATCGTGCCAACCGGGGTTCCGCCGTATGCAATGTCGTGATGCTCTGCCCAAGCAGTCAGCGTGGCCATCAGCCCGCCATAGACATGCGCAGCGTCGGTGCCCGCGTGGCGGCGGACCTCCTCGAACCAGATGGTTGCGATCTCCCCCGCAAGACGGTTCATCTCGTCCAGCCAGTTCTGGAAGCGCAGATACCGCATCCCACCGCCATCAAAGCGCCTCGGGCGAAAGCTGACCGTGCTGCTGGTGATCAAGCCGTCGGGAGAGTTCAGCGCCCAGCCCGTGGTAGTACCGAGATCGAGGGCAAGGATAGTGCCGGTAGTGCAAGGTGGGCTGCTCGACAGCGAGGCGTCGCGAGCGTCGGTGACGGGGGATTCCGGATCGGGTCTGGTCATAGAGGGGTTCCTTTTCGGAAGAGGGTTAGGGGGAATGCCGGTGGTATTGATTCCGGAAGGTTCTGCCTGCCATCGTCGGCCAATGGCCGCTCCGCAATGCACGCGCGAACACTCCATACGTATGGGAAGAGGGCCAAACCTGCTGGTTGGCCCCCCATACGTAGTATGGGGGTATCAACACCTAACTGTTTATCTGCCGGTATCTTGTTGTTATTGAACGGCAATTCGCGTTTGTGAAGTCTTCGGGAAAGAGTTCGGGACCTAACTCTTATTTCCCCGTAACTCATTGATTTCATTGAATTCACTGTTAGCTCACACATAAGAGTCAGGCCTCACTCATATGAGTTGGGTCGTCATTCAGACCGTCCGGATAGACCCAGACCGCCGGATTTTCGACCTCGAGGCAGACCCCGGACTGGGGGCATTTGTAGTGGCTGGGATATACCGGCCTGGCCGATTGCGTGACCTCGCCGGTCACCGGGTCAATCGTCTCGCCGACACCGAATTCCATGGCTTGGACACAGAGATATCCGAACCGCGACCGTGTTTTCGCAAACCCGAATGCCGAAGCATCGCGCAAGAATTTCACAAATCCTTTGGTCGACAGGACACTCAGGCGCTCGCGGATGGTGTGCTTGCTGCCCAGGCCCGCCTTGTTCTCGAAGGTTTCAGCCAGCTGCATCGTGGTATAAAGACGGCCAGCCTGCGCTTCATCCAACAGAATGCCGAGGATCACATCCTGTTTCCGGAGGCGTTCCGCATCCTGTTTCGCCCCCGCATCCTTGCGCACGAGGCGCTCGTTCATCGGGTTCAACTCGACCCACTGGCCCTTGACCTTGTCGATCAGCTTTGATGGCAGTGCAGGACCATTGCGCAGCTCGATTTCCAGTTTGCGCTCGCTGGCCTCTTCATCAGGGCGGTGCATGATGATGCCGGAGGTGTAAAACCCGCGCAGGGAACTGGCACCGGACAGGGCCAGAAACGGGTCCTCCTTCACCTGATGCTTGCCGAGTTTCTTGGTGTGGTGCACAAGGATCACGCCGCAATCAGGGTTGATGGCTTCGCGCAGAACCTCGACGCGGTCGCGCAGGAAAAACATCATTGCGCCGTTGTCGTTTTCGCCACCACCATCGGGGCCACCGTCAAAGACGTTGCGGATCGGGTCGATACAAAGGATGTCGACGGAATCGTCGGGGAAGGCCTCCCTGACGGCCGCTGCCGCCATGGCGCTACCTTGCTCGTCCAGCAGCAGCTTCAGCTTGGGCGTGGCCACGAAGGTGTCGCAGGCGGCGTTGATCACCTCGGGCGGCAGAGCGATCTGCTTCAGGCGTTCGCGCAGGTAGTGATACTGGATCTCGGCCTGCAGATAGAACACCCGCAAAGGGCGTGGCGGGGTGAAGCCGTCGCACCGTTCGCAACGGAGGAACGGCACACCGGCGGCCATGTGGACGAGCCAAGAGATCAGGAAGTCGCTTTTGCCGACCTTGGGGGCACCACCCAGAACCAGCAACCCGCCGGGGGTCAACACGCGGGGCGCGATGATGTCCTCGGGCATCGCGGTGGTGTCGTCCAGCAATTCCCCGAGGGTGAAGGCGGCCATTTCCGGCGGAGTGTTGGCACTGTTGGTGCGCAGCAGTGGCGGGCCGTTCTTTTCCACATGCTTGGCCCAGAGCCGATCGGCCTCGACCTTCAGCCGATCTTCGGGCCAACTCGGGCGCAGCATGGCGGCGTTGTAGCCGCAGATGCCTTGCCAACCCTCATCGGGTGTCATGCGCCCCTCATGCACCATGCGGATGAAATGCCCGATGGCGGCCGAAGCACCTTCAAAGCGGGACCAACCGTCCGTCCCGCCTTCATTCACAGGATTGGTCAGGACTGATCCGAGGGCCGGTTTTTCCGCAACAGCGCTGGTCGAGGCCACTCCAACGCCGGGGATCGCCAGCATGTCGGCGACCAGTTCTGCGAAATCATCAAGATCGACCTCGATGCCATTGTGCTCGCGGATCTGCACGAGGCGTTGAAACCCGCCCTTGTGATAAACGCTACCAGCCACGCGGATCGGCTGGTGGGCTGAGCGGAAATGCGTGTCGCCGCCAACCTTGATTGCGATTTCACCGCGCAGGGCGCAGAGCCGGGCCAGATCCTCTCCCTCGGCTGGTTCGGTCAGTTTCCACCAGACGTGCAGCTTGGTGGCTCCGTCCGGCGTACGCCCGCCGCTCTCGATGATCAGCGTGGGCTGGCCGAGATGCTTGACCAGGTGTTCCAGCTTGGCCGGAATATCACCGGCATCCAGATCAACGATGATCGCCTGCATTTGCAGCACATCGGCGGATTTTGCCTGACCCGGCTCGGTAACGGTGCCGGGGATCACATAGACCGCCGCACCCTCACGCGCCGCCCAATTGGCGAAGGTTGCAAGTTTTTCCTGCGCGGTATCGTCCGCATCGATCCAGATGTTGTGGGGCTTGCCACCCTTGCCTTGGCCCTTGTCAACAAAGCCGCGCACGGGGATCAGGCCCTCGCAATAGCCGAACACCACATCGAGGAACGTCGCGATCTGTGCGGCGTCGGGCTCCACCCCGAACGGGTCATCAAGCGGGGCAGCATCGTTGAAGTCGGTCCACGGGTTAAAATGAATGATGTTGTCGTCGCTCAATGGTCCTGCCTCCAGCAGCGGTCGGCGTATGAGCAGAACCGGCATTCGAAGAAATCGCGGGATTGGGCGATGCGGGGCAGCAGGTCACCCGCGTCGGTCGCCTGCAGGATGCGCACGGCGCGATCCGACATGCGCTGAGCAAGGGCCGCGTCGAACGGGACCAGCTCGTGATAAAGCTCGGCCGTGTCCTTGTTGATGGCGGTGAACAGCGCCGGAGCGGCCGAAATCCCTGGCACGACCGGCTCCATATAGGCCTGATAGATGGCGATCTGCGCCGCGTAGACCGGCTTGGAAACCGCCACCCCGTCCTTGACGCAGGCGCGCCAGTTTTTGGCGTTCATGGTTTTGCATTCCCACAGTGCGGGGATGCGTAGACCAAGGGCAGCGAGTGCCCCCATGATGACCCCGTCCACATGGCCGCGAATACGGCCACCAGCCACCGAGAAACCAAATTGACCACCATCCGGTTTCTGGGTCACCAGATCGATACCAGCGGCCCGCAGCCAACGGATCGCAAGATCCTCCAGCACATGTCCGATCTCGAAGATACGCAGAACTTGGCCGCTGAAATCGCTGCCATCATCCTTGGGGGCCTGCGCGAACTCGAATTGCAGCGCCCGTTCGCAAGGCACGCCCAGACGGGAAGCGCCAAGGTAATCACGTGGTGTCTCGGTATCGCGCTCGCCGATCAGCGCCGCATCGACCAGATCATTGATGCGCTCGCCGATGGACGGCCTGTGGTTGAAGTCCAGTATCAAAACGGAATCTCCGATGCTTGCGACTTGGCGATGTCGGCCATGGCCTCGCGGAAACCTTCGACGGCTTCCTCGATCAGGGCGCGGACCTGTGGCTCGGTCAGATCGGCCAATTGCGTCTGCCAGCCGATTTCCTCCATCAGCAGGGCGACGCGTTGCATGGTGGCGGCAATGGCGGCGCGTTCTTCTTCGGTGAGATCAACCATGCATGCATGCCCCCGTGCTCGTGCCGCCCAAAATCCCTGACAGGCCATCGAACAGAACCAATGCGACGAGCGGGAGCGTTTCCGCTGATGGAGATCGCGCCAACCAAAACCACGGGTGGGTTGCCGGCAGACCGCACAAAGTGCGCCACGCGGATGCCAGATTCGTTGCCGGTCTGTTATTATTGGGAAGTTGGTCATGTCTCATGCCGCCCTCCCGATTGCATCGGCGGTGCGATCCGCGCCAAACACCAGCGCGCGGATGGCGTTACGGTTGAAGCGGAAGGACAAAAGCGCCGAAGCCTGATAGCGGGTCAGGCCGAAATCCTGCCGGTATTCTGCGGGCAGATATTGCAGCTGCTTTTGCGTTGGCGGCTGGTTCAGCCAACGCCGCGTCTTGTGGGCGCTCTCGTCGGATTCATAGGTGTTCAGCCAGTCATCGGCAGCGGCAAGGCAAACCGTGCGTTCCCCCACGGCCAGCAATTTGGGCAGTTCCTTCTGCCGTCCGCCAATGCCGTGCCAGCGACCATTGAGGAAAAACACCCCACCCCAGGCAACAAACCCGTTGGCAATCAAGGCCGCGTCATCACCGAACAGATCGCACCAGCGGAAACTGGACCGTTTCAGCAGGTCGATTTCGGACATGACGAATTCGGACAAATCAGACGGGCCGTCAGCCTCGTCGCGCTCCCATAGATGGCCGCAAAGCGGGCATTCCATCACCGCCAGCGGCACGGTGGCACCGCAATCGGGGCATTCCTTGGTCGGGGCCTCGCCAGTTCCCTCGTGGCCATCGAGATCGACATCCTGCTCCAGCGAGCCGTGCAGCAGGGTCGAAGTGCCAAAATCCAACACGATGCAATCGGTTTTTACAACGCCCGGATGCTCGGCCAGATCGACAACTCGCAAGCCTCGCCCGACCATTTGCATCATGGTGGATTTGTGGGACGAGGGCCGCAGCAGCACGACGCAGGAAGTGGGCGGATGGTCCCAGCCTTCCGTGAGGACAGCGACGTTGACCACCACCCGCAGTTTGCCCACGCCGTAATCTGCCAGTACCGCCTTGCGTTCGGCTTCGCCCATGTCTCCATAAATGAGCCCGGTTGTTACCCCCGCAGCGCTGAACGCCTCGGCGACATTGCGGGCATGATCGACGGTCGAGCAGAAGACGACGGTTTGCCGATCCCCTGCCTTCTCGCGCCAATGTTCGGTCACCGCATCGGTCACCGGCGCGCGATTCATGATGGCATCGACCTCGCCCATGTCGAAATCCGCCACCGTTTTGCGCACGCGGCCCAGATCGCTCTGCACGCCCACATCGACGACAAAGGTGCGCGGCGGCACCAGATGGCCTGCAGCGATCAGCTCGCCAATGCGGATCTGGTCCGAGACATTGGAAAAGACCGGCCGCAGCCCCTTTTTATCACCCCGGTTCGGCGTGGCTGTAACCCCGAAAACCTTGCAATCCGGATTGCGATCCAAGGCACGATCGATGATACGCCGGTAGCTGTCGGCTGCCGCGTGATGGGCCTCGTCGATTACCAGCAGGTCAAGCGCGGGCAGCGCGTCGAGATTTGCTGCGCGGGTCAGCGTCGGCACCATGGCGAATGTCACCTGACCGGCCCAGGATTTCTGCCGCGCATCGACCACCGAGGTGGACAGGCCAGGATTGACGCGGGCGAACTTGCCACGGTTCTGCTCGGTCAATTCATCCCGATGCGCCAGCACACAGGCCTTGGCATCGCTGTCGCCGACCATGTTTCCGGCTACCGCCGAAAGCATGATCGTCTTGCCGGAATTATGCGTGAGGGTGAAATCCCCCATCAAATAGCGGTGGTCGCCATCGACGGTAAAGCCGAAATATTCACCCTCATCGACCGGATGGGCGGTGAAGCCGCAACGCAGCACATTCTTTTTCTGCTTGCGCGGCGGGGCTTGCTTACGCAGCACCCTCGTGGGAATTTCATCGAGATCGCCGGAAATGTGGACCCGGAGGTAAATCCGCCCCTTCACTTCCTTTTCCCGCAAGGTTGCCAGAAACCCGAGGCTACGGGCAACGAACACCACATCCTCCGCCAGGCGGCGCGACTTGCTGACAAACTCGAAACAACGCCCGTTCATCAGATGCCCGTCCGTATCCAGCAATCCGGCCAGAATGGCGAAACGAACCGCGCGGGAGCCAAGGCGGTATTCCTCGGGTATGAATTTCTGCCCCGAGGATTTGCCAAACAGGCCAAGCCCGCGAAGCTGGTCGATCAAGGCATTATGGTGATCACGGTCATCGACGAAGAAATAGCTGTTGGCCTCGTTATGGGGCAGCTGCTCGCATCTGAGCCTGAGGCCGAGATGTGCCGCATACCGGTAGAGATCATCGACGATTTCCACATCCGGCGTGGTCACCGATACATTGCGAATAATACTGCCATCGCCCAGGATCAGGCCGAGGAAATACGGGTCCAGTTCCGGTGCTTCCCGCTCCGCAAAATCCACCGGCATGCGCAGCAACTTGTGCAAATGGCGAAAGCTGTTCGAGGCGGCAAGCCAGTCGGCCACGCTGATATCCACCAACTCGCCGTCCCTGTTGCGGCAACGGGCCGGCATGCCGTCATTGGTGCGCACCAGGGTCAGAATATGGCCGAGGTTGACGATGAACGCCTCGCCCTTGATGGGACGGATTTCGATCATCCGGTCATGGCCACGGTGCAATTCCAGTACGCGACGCGGCGCACTGCCGGGGCCCATGAGAATATCCCCGACGGCGATATCCTCCACCGGTTTGAGGGAGCCGTCATGCATGAGGATCGGCGTGCCCAGAGCGTGGCAGCCGGTTGGCGCGACACCAAGCGTGTTGCCATGTTCATCGAGCGCGCGAAGGCTGCGCTCGACAAAGAGTTTCTGGCGGGGGCGGAGTAACATGCGCAGGTCCTCCTATTGAGCCCAGGACGGACGACCGGTGGCCGACGGTGCCTGGGAACCCTGCGAGGGCTGCGTGCCTTGCGGGTTCTGGGGTTGTTGGCCTTGAGAAAGCGGGGGCTGCGCCGGTGGCACGGTGCCCATGATTGCCGCATAATCCTTGTGATCAGGCGTCACCGCAGAACGGATTTCGTTCTTGTCGTCGCCGTTGGCATCGGTGCCCACGTCGATACGGGCAACGAACTCGATTCCGTCGAGATCGGCAAAGCCCCCGATCCGCCGCGCCGCCTGGGCCTCGGGCGACATGTCCTTGTCGGAAATTCCCCGTGCCGAATTGAGCATGCCGCGCACAAAACTGCGCCCCATGTTGGTCCAGTCCGGACCTCTGGGGCTGTAAAGCCCGATCAGCGTGAAGATCTTGCGCCGCGCGCATTCGCCCTCGGTCACGGTGAATTCACCGTTCAGGTAAACGGCACCGGTGGAGCCGCGCGTGGCATAGCCGCCGGTCCAGCCTTGCGCAGGGTCATCGAACCCGCCGGGGCGGATGGTCAGGCGGACCTTGACCAGCGTGCCCTTGGGGATCAGGTTGATATTGGTCTTAGCGTCGTTAAAATCATTCCAGGAACCCATGGTGGGACCCTCCTTTTGGTTCAGTTAGGGGAAGTATTCTGATCGACCGTGTTGGCCGGTTCAGGGGGTTTTGTGTAGGTCAGCCGGCCCATTGCAGGTGCACCGGGCATCCTGATCTTTTCCATCAGGCGGCCGAGATGCGGCTCCTCGACCTGCGCAAGGCGGCCCGAGCGATCCTTAGCTGGAAAGCCCCACGGATTGATGGTCTGGCAAACGAAGGCGCGATAAGGCAGCGTGCCCTGCGAGGGCTCACCGTCGTCCCCCGCGAGTTCGGCTATCGTGATGACCTCGTCCACGATGCCGGGCAGTTCCAGACCGGTCTTGGAGCCGTCAATTTGCGGCGAAAACACCTTGCGATTGAAGTCGTCCAGCTTCTCGTCGAGGATGCCGACAAACCAGACGTTCTTTGCTCTGGTGTGCTGCAGATGCGTCAGCCAGCCGATCATCTCGCGCCCGTGCAGCCCGTAGGCCCCGCGCACATCCGGCTTGCCGGTCTTTTCCGAGAACGCCTCGGGCTGGCCCTTGCACCAGCCGAAGCACAGTCGCCCCGCGACGGTAATCGAGTCGATGAAGATGGTCTGGTATTTCTCCAGCGCGGCGGGATCGCCGAACTGCTCACAGACGGCCGCATAATGCGCCGGGCCATAGGGCTGGTCATCGCGCAGCGCCGGATTGGGCCCGCCGATGAACGTGGCTACATCCCGGCACTCGGCCCAGGTGCGCGGCCGGATGGTATCGCCCTGCCAGCCCTCGATGGCGAGATCACCCGCCTCGAGGTCCATGAACAGGGTGGTGGCTGGGTCAAGAGTCCAGAGCAAGGAAGTTTTCCCAATTCCGGATTTGCCAAAGATGCAGCCCTTGATGCCGCGTTGTTCGGCCAAACGCTCGTCGGCGCTGATGATGGGAAGGCTCATTGATCCGCCTCCTGACTGACAAGCGCGATCTTGAGGCTGCCGGGGCGCACGGTGCGGGCGGGCTCGAACCCCTTGCGGATGCCTTCGGGCCAGGCGGCGTATTTGCGCTCCGGCATTTTGAAGCTGATGTCGACATACTCGGCGGGATCATCGCCCGCTGTGCAAATGCGCTCGACCATGGCGGCCAGTTTGCCTTGATCCCAGGCAACCCGCTTGGGCAGGTCGGCCACAACGGTGAAATCCCCGTCGTCAAAGCGAACCGTGCCGGTGTCCTTATCGTTGGCTTGCCGGAATTCTTCAGCTCGGGTGGCGTAGCGGATAGTCAGCGCGCCATCGAGGCGGGTCTTGGCGGTTTTGATCCGCTTGGCGGCCTCGTCGATTTCACGCTGGAGGATGGCCAGCATTTCAACCGGCAGGGCGGCGATGTCCTGTGGCGGCATTGATGTCAGATCATCAACGCGGGGGGCGTTTTCGGGGAAGGGCATGAAAGGGTCTCCATCATGGGTGAAAAGGGATTGGAAAGCGGGCATCAGGCGGCCTCATCTTCAAGAAGAAGGGCCGACAGCGAGACCGGTGCGGATTTGGGTTTGGGACGGGCAACGGCGATATAAGCAAAGCAATCCGGCCCGATGCGCTCCTGCACCAGATGCACGAGGCCTTGCTCGGCCGCGTGGAATGTGCGGTTTGCCAGCTTGCGCAGCGCGTCGCGTTCCTTGTCGTCAAGGCGGGAGAACAGCGGGAAGGTATCGAGCACCAGAAAGCCGCGATGGTATTCCAGCCGATCGCCAGGCAAGGCCTGCGCCACCCAGGCGCAAAACTCTATTTCGGTGAGAGGCCGGTTCGGCTGGGCGGCATGTATCGGGGTGTGTTTCATGAAATTGTCTCCTCTAATGCTCCTACTCACGCGCGGCCGGTTTCGTCCCAAGTCGGGCCCAGGCCGTGCAAGGCGAGCGCAAAACGGAGATCGGAAATCCGGCGGTAAAGGGCGGAGCGACTGCCAAACCCGCGCCGAGCAAGCGTCGCCACGGAGCTGTGGGCCAGACCGGCGCAGATGGCGCGATCCTTGGGCGACAAGCGGCCAAGGACACGCCCTGTGTCGATGGAGTGTTCTGTCACAAGGCGGGCATCAACGCACTGACCCTGCCAGGCCCCAAGCCCTTCCTGATTGGACAAAACCTCGCTCATTGGGCGGGGGTCGGCTTGTGAAAGCGGCGCATCCAGCGATAGCATGGTGCCACCGTGCGCGCGGCGCTCCTTCATAGTCCGCATCGCGATGCGCGAGGCCTGGTTGCGCAGAATGAGTCCGGAAAAGGCCCCAAGACTGCCGCGCTCCGGATTGTAGGCCGGTAGACGGCGCAGAAGATCAATCAGCAGATCCTGACACAGATCGTCCTGTCCGGGGCTGGCCGGGCCAAGCCGCCGGTGCAAGCGTTTGGCGGCGGCCTGCGCCTCGGAAAGGATGGTCTGGATATGGTGGGGGGAGAGTTTGATCTGCATCGCGTTGGTCCTTGGTCATCGATTGTTGATGACCGCAGCATCGCGAATTGCAGCGCCTTGCAGGTGGGATTGTGGTGGGAAGTTTGTGGGGGTTTAGTGGGCAAAACGGCCTGATATTCGCTGTCTCCAGCCTCAAACAGGCGCCGGAACCAGAAAGTAGCCGCTAATGAAAGCTCGCCTGGAAGCTTGTCGGCGTCAGGGTGACATGCGCGTCAAGCGGCGGGCGAATCTCGAAAGCCTTGGGGTCGCGGGCGAAATTCCAGACCCGCAGCAGGCACCAGTCGGCGCGCTCCGCTTCCGCAACGGCAAGTTCGTTTCTGGAAATATGGAACGGCGTGCGCTCCCAGCCATTTGTGGTTTTCACCTCGATCAGGCGATTTTGACCTTCGGGTGAAAAACTCGCAATATCGTATCCCGCCCCGTCACCGTCCTCCTCGGAAACCCAGCGAACGCGCTCCGCCAGATCCGGTCGTCCTGACGTGATCAGACTGGAACGCTCATGGGCCAGCACGCGTTCTTCGCCGGCGCGGCCAAGGATGCGGTTCCGCTCATCGCGCGCGGCCACATCGAATTTTCGGGCAATCCCCAGCATTTGGTCCAGTTCTTCGGGTGGCGGCGCATTGCGCATGGTGGGCGGAGGACCAACCCATAGCGCGGCGGCTTCCCTGAGATGGCCGGTTTCCGTAGCCCGGGGTGCTCTTGAAACCCACGCCGCATTGTTTGCCAGCCACCGTGCAACGGCATCCACCAGGGGTGTCTGGAAGTTGAAGGCCGGTTTGTAGCCGGTGATCCATGTCTCGCCCAGCCCGATCAGGATCGCGCTGATGTTCTGGTGTTTCCACTCTATCGAGCCACGGCTGCGCCCGATAGAAGCTTGCAGGTCGCGATTGTGCTGCGCTTTATTGTAAGGTTTTCCGGCAAGATCATCGGCAAGCATCGCGAAATAGTCCGCAATGATCGTGTCGTTTTCTGCGTCTGTCCAAGTTTCACCTGCCATGCGGGCCAGGCTACCCGGCGCGGATGGATTTGTCATCTATTGGTTGGGGTGCGTATTATGCCCACTGATAGTATCAAGCGCGACCTCAGCCGATCACCGAAATGTTTTCCGCATCAACCCCCAGAAAATATCCACGGTTTCTGGCCGTTTTGATCAGTGATTTGCTTTGGGCATCCGAAAATCCCGCCGTTTTCATCTGGTCCCGAAGCTCCCTGATCAGGTCTTTTGCCTCGCGCCCCGAGGTATCCTCCAGAAACGGACCGGAAGCGATAGCATCGCGGGAGCCGGCTTTTTCCAGAAGTCTCTGGAACACCGGAAATATCTGGTGCGAAAATGTGGCTGAGCGGCCTTGCCATTCAATTTGCGCGGCTTTGGTCCGGACAACCAGTTCCGGAGTTCCAGTTGCGGCGTCAAGCGCGTGATGATCAAATACAAAACCCGGCCGGTTTTCAGCGGGTTTAAAAACATCCTCGGCTTTTACATGATCAATACCGGCCTCTTGCAGCCACTGCTTTGCTGCTGGCGAGGCATTCTGCGTAATTATGGTCGCTCGTCCGGTCTTGTTTGACTGGCAAATGATGGCAATCAGGCTGCTGCGATCAAGCGATGCAAGGTTCAGGCCGTAATAAATGCCGCGCGCGGATAGCGTATCGCCCAAATACCACACGCCCTTGATGATTTCGACCGGAGGCTGATCAAAGCCCGCAGCCTTGGCGATCTCCTCCATCAGAACTGCAACGCCGATTTCAAAACCTCGCAGATCGTCCTGTTCAACAATAACATCCCGCCTGGCGTCCAGCGGGCAGGCGGCCCGAAACCTGTCCCCCTCCGATCGGACCGGACGGGCAAGCAGGCCACATTCGCACCCGTTGCATAGGTCCCATTCCTCCAGCGGGGCCTGCTCCACAAGAATGCGTGCTTTCAGCAGGCGATCGAATACCGTCCCGAAATACGGGCGGGCGACAGAGCCGGACAGCACCGCGGCGTCACCGGAGTCATTCAGCAGCTTCAATAACGTCGTAATCATCGCGGTCCTGTGTCATGCCGTTTCGTTCAATCAGCTCCATTACCCGGGCTTCGTGTTGCGTTCGCCGGAACTGCACCACGCTTGGCGGGCGGATTTTCACCGTGACCTGCGGCTTGCGCGTGCCTTCTCCCTTGAAAAACACCCGCATCACCATCTCGCCCAGCACCCAGGAGCCGCCAAAGCCGACCGGCGTTTCGCTGAAATGCGCCAGCGCCTTGCCTGTGAGATCGCGCGAGCGCAGGGTGCGGGCCACTTTTGGATACCCGTCCTTGCCCGGCACCATCAGGTCAGCCGCCGCTTCGATGATCAGCACCTTTTCAATGGCCGGATCATATTGGTGGTCAATCGCAAAACCGGCACCGGCCGTTTCCACCACCTCAAGCGAATAAAGCTCCTGCGCATCATCGCTGGCGAACATGCCCGGTTCATCCAGCACAATGTCGGCAAATGCTTCGGCGATGTCCTTTTGATGCCCCACCTTTATTCGGGCTAATCTCAGAATGCCGGTGTTTTCGGAATAGCGCAGAATGGCCTGAGTTACACCGCGCAGGCTGATGACCTTTTCCTGCTGTCCCTCCACAACCGGTATGGTCGACACCATCGTGCCGTGGCTGACGACGAAATTCGTCTCGTCCCCGTCCACATAATCGCCAATGCGGCAGAAATCGCCCAAAAAGGATTCCTTGAATAATTCGGCCACCCGCGTCCGGAGCGCCTTCACCTTTTCAGCGGTCATATCAACGGGAATACCACGCTTACGACCGGCGAATTCCGACAGGCGATCGGCCGTCATCATCGCCAGATAATCGGCGGCTACATCAAACAGGTCTGGATGCTCCAGAAACACACGTAGCGCCAGATGTTTTGGGTCATGGCGTCTGTCGGGCGCACCATCATCGCCGGTTTTGGTGTCAGGGAACAGGTTGAGGCCCTGCCGGTCTGCCTGGGTCTGAATAATTTCCAGCCCCTTTGCATTGCCCAGTTCGGCGATCCGGTGCAGATCACTGCGCAGACCTTCCGGATATTTTGTTTCAGACCCGGCCAAAAGATCGGAGATCGCCTGGCGGGTTTCTTCCTCGTCCTGTTCAAAAACATCCAGTGAAAACCCGATAAACTGGCCTTCGTGTCGCGCCATCAACCGCCGCATATACTCCAAATCAATCGTCTTGATAAAACGCGGATTTACAAACTTTTTCAAATTGCCTGCCATTATGATTCCTTTGTTATGAATTCTCCACGTTCTTCATATGTTCCGGTGATGATTCGATCAACCGTTGCGAGTAGCAAGTGGGACAAAAAACAAAACGGGAGAGTAGAGGCTTAAGAGACACAGTTTTTCAAGGCCTCCGCATGAAACGCCCCAACACCCAGTCACCCTACCAGATGTCGCCAACTGAACGGCGCGCCGAACTTTGCGCATTGTTGGCACGGGGCCTCATTCGGCTGCGAATGCGGGAGAATGGCGAACTATCTGGCAATACTGGAGAATTTCGACTTCACAACTCACCCGAGCAGAGCGGTACTGCGGAAACCTTGAGACGGAGACCCACATGACAAAACCCGACCCCATCCCCGCACGCCTTGCCGCGCTCAAATCCACGCCGACGCCGAAACTGAAGGCGCAATGGCGTGAATTGTTCGAAACGGAGCCGCCCGCGTTCAACCGGCGGTATCTGGAAAGCCGTCTGGCCTACCGCATTCAGGAACTCGCCTATGGCGGGTTGAAACCGGAGACCGTGAAGCGGCTGGAAAACCTTGGTGAGCAGCTCGATGGCGGCAACATTACGCTCCGCCGTATTCGCGCCGATCTGAAGCCGATCACGGGCACCAAGCTGATCCGCGAATGGCAGGGGGTGGAACATGTGGTGACGGTTCTGGCCGACGGCTACGAATGGCAGGGGCAACCCTACCGTTCGCTCTCGGCCGTAGCGCGGGCCATTACCGGCACCCGCTGGAACGGCTGGATCTTCTTTGGCCTGAAATCACGGCGGGGGACAGCATGAGCAAGGACATCAAGCGCAAGCTGCGCTGCGCGGTTTACACCCGAAAATCATCCGAGGAAGGGCTGGAGCAGGAGTTCAACTCGCTCCACGCCCAGCGGGAGGCCTGCGAGGCCTATATCGCCAGCCAGCGCTCCGAGGGCTGGGCCCTGATCCGCGAGCATTACGATGACGGCGGGGTATCGGGCGGCACACTGGAGCGGCCCGGCCTGAAACTGCTGCTCGCCGATATCGAGGAAGGGTTGATCGACGTGGTGGTGGTCTACAAAATCGATCGACTGTCACGCTCGCTGATGGATTTTTCCAAGCTGGTCGAGGTGTTTGACCGGAACAACGTGACTTTCGTGTCCGTGACGCAATCGTTCAACACCACCACATCGATGGGCCGGCTGACCCTGAACATTCTGCTATCCTTCGCCCAGTTCGAGCGCGAGGTCACCGGCGAGCGCATCCGCGACAAGATCGCCGCCTCTCGCAAAAAGGGCATGTGGATGGGCGGCACTGTGCCCTTGGGCTACGATGTGAATGACCGCAAGCTGGAGATCAACAACGCCGAGGCCAAAACCGTGCGGCTGGTGTTTGAACGCTTTGCCGAAATCGGTTCGGCCACGGTGCTGGCGCGGGAATTGCGGACGGGCGGCGTCACCACCAAACAGGGCAGGCCGGTCACCAAGAATTATATCTACCGCCTGTTGAACAACCGCGTTTATATCGGCGAGGCGGTCCACAAGGGCCAGTCCTACCCCGGCCAGCACAAGGGGATCATTACGCGCAAACTCTGGGACAAGGTGCATGCCATTCTGCAGGAAAGCCCCCGCAAACGCGCCAGCCACACCCGCGCGCAAACACCGGCCTTGCTAGGGGGCTTGCTGTTCGGGCCGGACGGGGCGGCGTTTTCCCCCAGCCACACCCGCAAGAAGGACCGGCTTTACCGCTACTACGTCAGCCAAACCGTGCTGAAACATGGCGCAGGAACCTGTCCGGTGGGTCGCGTGCCCGCAGGTGAAATCGAGGCGGCGGTGATTGACCAGCTGCGGGCGGTGTTTCGCCAACCGGAGATCATCATCGGCACATGGAAGGCCGCAAAACCTCATAACGCCGACATAACCGAGGCCAAAGCCCGTGAGGCGTTGATGCATTTTGATCCGCTCTGGGACGAACTTTTCCCCGCCGAGCAGGCCCGTATCGTGCAGTTACTGGTGGAGCGGGTTGATATTGGCACGAGCGGGCTTGATGTCCGTCTGCGCATAGACGGTCTTTCGGGGCTGGTGCGGGAAATGCAGGAGGCTGCGGCATGAGTAAAACTGCCGACACTGTCACGGTGCATGTCCCCTTCAGTATCCGCAAATACGGCGGCCGGAAACAGATCATTACACCGACTGGCACCCCAGCGGCCATCGAGAAGCTTCGTGTCGACAGCACCCTCGTCAAGGCGCTCGCCCGCGCCTTCCGCTGGAAGAAAATGCTCGAAAGTGGCCAGTTCACCACCATCACCGAGCTGGCCAAACACGAAAACCTCGCGCTGACCTACATGACCCGCGTCCTGCGGCTAACATTGTTGGCGCCAGAGATTGTCGAGATGATTCTTGCGGGACGACAGCCGCCGGAGATGACTCTGGCAACCCTGCTGGAACCTTTTCCGGTGGCGTGGGACGGGCAAAAAAGCCACTTTAAATCGCCCACTGCTCCGACAAAGCCTCGGCTTGCTGCAGAACTGTCTGAATAGCGGCGTCCTGCAAATCAGGCGGGAAGCCATGGCGGCGCAGGATGCGTTTCACCAGAACCCGCATCCGGGCGCGGGCTGAATCGCGGCGGGACCAATCGACAGTAATGTTGGTTTTTAGCCCCTCCAGTAATTCATGGGCAATGATTTTTAGCGAGTCATTGCCCATCACGTCGACGGCGCTTTCGTTCTGGGCAAGCGCATCGTAAAACGCGATCTCGTCGGCGGTCAGGCCTTCTTCATCGCCGCGCCCTCTGGCCTCGCGGATGTCGCGGGCAAGGTTGATCAGTTCCTGCAAAACCTCGACCGTGCTGATGGCGTTGGTGTGATAGCGTGCAACCGCTTCAGCGAGCCGGTCCGAGAATTGTTTGCTTTCGACGATATTTGACTGGCTGCGCGAGGAGATTTCATCGTTCAGCAGCTTTTTCAAAGCCTCCAGCGCCAGATTCTTTGTTTCCATCTGCTGGATTTCTGCGAGAAACTCGTCTGACAGAATGGAGATATCGGGAGATTTCATGCCTGCCGCCGACAGGATATCGACGATCTCGGTCGAGACAACAGAACTGTCAATGATTTGCTGCACCGCCAGCCGCTTGTCCGCAGTTGTGCCATCAGCGGCTTGCGATGATTTGACAAGTGCCGCGCGGATGGTCTGGAAAAACCCGACCTCATCACGAATTTCGCGGGCCTCGTCACTGGCTGCTGCCAATGAATAGGCCTTGGAAAGCGCCAGCACGGCATCCTGATATCGGCGGTGTGCCTTCTTTTTGGCCTCATCCGAGCTTTCCCTCTCGGAAGCCTTGTGTTGCGCTGCCAAAATCCAGTCCAGCGCGCCCGCCATAATCGCCAACCGCTGTTTCGGGGTGCCGCCCAGTGCGGGGGCATAGTCGAAGCCGTGGATCATATCCTTGACGATGCCAAAGCGTTTCAGCATTTCGGCCACCGCCTCGGCCTCGTCAATGCCCGCTTGCCTGCGGTCGTTGGCGGAATACTGGCCAAGGGCGTTTTTCAGGTTCTGGGCAATGCCGATATAATCGACCACCAGCCCGGCGGGTTTGTCGCGAAACACACGGTTGACGCGGGCAATCGCCTGCATCAACCCGTGGCCCTTCATCGGCTTGTCCACATACATTGTGTGCATCGAGGGCGCATCAAACCCTGTCAGCCACATATCACGCACGATCACCAGCTTCAGCGGATCATCGGGATCACGCGCGCGCTTGGCCAACAGGTCACGGCGCGCCTTGTTGCCCACATGGGCCTGCCATGCCTTGGGGTCCGAGGCCGAGCCGGTCATGACAATCTTGACCACGCCTTCATTGTCATCGTCCGAGTGCCAATCATGGCGCAGCGCGATGATCTGGTCATAAAGCCCCACACAAATGCGCCGGCTCATGCACACCACCATGGCCTTGCCATCCAGCGCCGCAATGCGGTGCTCGAAATGGTCGACAATATCCGCCGCCACCATTTTCACCCGCTTCTCGGCCCCCACCAGCGCCTCGACGGTGGACCATTTCTGCTTCAGCTTTTCCTGCTCGGTCAGGGTCTCGTCTTCGGTCAGCGCCTCGATCTCGGCATCTATGCGGGGGCGCTCCTCCTCGGGCAGCTCAATGCGCGCCATCCGGCTTTCGTAATAGATCGGAACGGTTGCGCCATCCTCGACCGCGCGGGTGATGTCGTAAACGTCGATATATTCACCAAACACGGCGGGGGTGTTCACATCACCGGCCTCTATCGGGGTGCCGGTAAAACCGATGAACGAGGCATTGGGCAAAGCATCGCGCAGGTATTTCGCAAACCCATAGGTGATCTCGCCGGTCTTTTTATCCACCTTGGCCTTGAAGCCATACTGACTGCGGTGCGCCTCATCCGCGATCACAACCACATTGCGCCGGTCGGTCATTTTGGCGTCGGAAAACTTCTGGATGGTGGTGAAAATCACCCCGCCCGAGCTCCGGTTCAGCACCTTTTGCAAATCATCGCGATCCTGCGCCTGCACCGGCGTTTGCCGGATCAGATCACGGCACATGGAGAAGGTCGCAAACAGCTGGTCGTCCAGATCGTTGCGGTCGGTCAGGATAACCAGCGTCGGGTTTTCCAGCTCGCCACGGCGCACCAGTTGCCCCGCGAAAAACGCCATCAACAGGCTTTTGCCCGACCCTTGCGTGTGCCAGATCACCCCCGCCTTGCGATCCCCCGTAACCGAGGTCGCCCGCACCGTGCTTTCCACCGCTTTAAGCACCGCGTGGAACTGGTGGTATCCGGCGATGATCTTGAATATCCCGTCACCCGCATCGCCAAACACGGTGAAATCGCGCAGCAATCGCAGGAAGCGGCGCTTTTCAAACACACCCTCGATCAGCACCTCCATTTCGGGGCTGCCCTTGGGGGCCACGTCGCGCCCGTCGGTGGTGCGCCACGGCATGAAGCGTTCCTCGTTGGCGGTCAGGCTGCCGACACGGGCGAGCATACCGTCAGACGTCACCAACAGCGCATTGGGGCGAAACAGTGAGGGGATTTCGTCCTTGTAGGTCTGCAACTGGTTATAGGCCGCGTGCAGATTGGCCGCCTCGGTGCCGGGGTTTTTCAGCTCGATCACCGCCAAGGGCAACCCGTTAACAAAGACCACAACATCGGGGCGGCGGTTGTGGCCGGCCTCGATCACCACCAGCTGGTCAACCACCAGCCAGTCGTTACCCGCGGGGTCGTCAAAATCCACCAGCCACAGCTTGTCGCCGCGAATGGTGCCGTCGGGGGCGTGGAATTCCACATCCAGCCCCTCCACCATAGCGCGGTGCAACCGGCGGTTTTCTTCGACCAGGTGCGGGCTCTCATCGCCGATGATGCGCTTGATCGCATCCTCGCGGGTTTCCGCCGGAATATCGGGGTTGAGCCGCGCCACGGCATCCATGAGCCGCCCGCGCAGGATTACATCCCTATAGGAGGCCCGCTCGGGTGCGCTGCCATCGGGGCCAATCACGCTGTCGGGCAGGTTGGCATAGCCAAGCTCGGCGAATTGCTCCAGCAGGATTTTTTCGATGTCGTCTTCGGATAGAAAGCTCATGCCATCCCCCATTTCCAAAACAGGTTCAAAATCACAGATGGTCGCTTTTCTTTGTGGCCATAATCACTCATTCTCTATTACTCACCTCAGTCGCCATGATAAAACTAGGGCGAAATCCGACTTCATCGCCTCTTGTCTCTTCAATCACATCGGCGTTCAAAAACTCTTGTTCCAAGCCGTCCGTTGATTCATCGTCACCACTCAACCATGAACTGGTGGCCCGTGACATTTCCGTTAATTCTTGGGAATCTGCAAACCTCTCAAAATAACTCAAAAGCAACATAAAATTTCCGACAAACTGCTTTAGCGAATTAGAATTATTAGGCATTTTCAACAATCCGCAATTGCAGGTTGGTAACCACCATGGAATGGCATGCTCCAGCATTTTGCGGGCATTTTTCCCGTCTTTTCCTAAGGCATTAACCAGTTTTGCGTGAACCAGACTAACCCCGTAATCTCTAGCATGGTCCAACCCTCTAATCGATCTCATCCAGTTAGGCCTTTGTGGCGGGTAAATTGACCGCCGCACTTTCGGATAATTGTATAGGGCGTACACCGGAACAGCATTCACAGTTTGGGCGTACCTTAACATCTTATCAGGTTGCCCAATTTTGAAAGCGTCATATCTACCGGATGGGTATAGCCTTTTTGCCTGCACGATCACCCGAAATTCGAGCCGTTTGGTTCTGTCATAAAACAACCAAATCCAGTCAGAACCATTCAATGTTTCCTGATGTTTTTTGAACATGTGCACCTTTGTTTGGCTCGCATGCTGCCTGTTTAATTCAAGTGACAGGTTTTGCGTTATCGTTTCCTCATACATCGGAGAGTTATATTGCTCTGCATCCTGCAAATCATTCCACGTTTTAATAGAAAGATTTTGCAGGGTCCTGCATAGACAATGTCCGTTTGGGCAAAACATTAGTTTAATTCCTCCACAATCGCTTCGGCTTCGCTCCCATTGTGGCCAATTACACTGTCCGGCTGGTTGGCATAGCCAAGCGTGCCGAACTGCTCCAGCAGAATTTTCTCGAAACCGTTTTCTGAAAGGAAACTCATGATCTTACCCAAGTAGAAATTAATTCCGGTAACAATATGCGACACCTTGCCCGCGCTTTGCTGGCTGCATTAACTTGACATTCACATTTTTTGTGTACATATTCATCACAGCTCATCTGCCATGTGTAGAAAGAGTTTTCGAGGTCGCTCTGGTAATTCAGCGCGGCCTTAGCTTTTTTAACGGCGGGTGGCATAATATGCATCCCTCTCTTTTCTGAACTTGCGGACGCGGTGATCACGATCTGTGCAGAAAGCCGTTTTCAGCAGGTAATAGCCGGAACGCTGGGCAAGCACGACAAGATAATACTCTTCATACCACAGCACCCGGTTCTTCTCCCGTTCTCGGGTCTGCTCCCATATATCAATGGCGTCAGCCGCATCCGCATTCTCGATGATCCAGCGCACCTGCGATAGCCGTTCGCATCTGCGCATGTCGGGCAAGCGGTCGTCTTCAACATGGCCTTCCGAAATCATATGCCAAAAGCAGGCCCACTTCCGTTCATGCTCCGGCTTTCGGCGCGCATTTACCGGAACATCATGGAACTTGAGATCGTGCCGTATGATGTCGCGCTCGAAAACCTCGTAAAGCGCGGTTTCATATTCTTCCCAGACGTTTCCGTGATCGTTCAATGTTATAAGGCGCGGCGGCGTCATGGGCGCACCTCGTTGGCCTGCCAGCGCAACAGGTTGCATTTCCGGTTCTGGAACGCGGATGTCTGCGACAAAGCATTTTGCCCGAGGAACGCCTTCAGATCGGCAATCAGTGCCAGCTTGGCCTTGCTGCCTTCCAGCCCGCGGTTTTCATAGGCAATGGCCCCGATCAGCAGGTCCGCAAGTTGAAGCAGCGCGCTTTCATGCGAGCGCACCTGCTGCACCCGCACCACCGTTTCGTGGTCGAAATCATGCAGGCTGTTTGCCAGCACCTCGTGCAAATTCCGCGTTTTATGCCCGCCGCGCGTATCCTTGATGTCAAGATAAACCCGATAGCGGTTCGGGGCGGTGAACACATAGCGCAGCAGGGTATAATACATTTTGTAATACCATTGGTCGTGGTTCTGGCCAAACCGCCCGTGGTTCAGCGCGCCCTTGTCAGGGATCAGCACGCCGCGAAAACGCAGGGCCTCGTCTTGTAAAAACAGGTCCAGCACGGCGCGGTAAAAGTCTATTTTCCCGCCGGAAATCTTGGTCCATTTCACCTCGAAATCCGGCGCAAGCCCGTGCTCGGCCTTGAGGCCCCGTAGCGCCCGCGCAATGCGCCGCACCTCGCCCGCGCGGCAATAGACACCGCCCAGAACCATAACGGGGATATTGTCATTTTCCAGATGGCAGCTTTCGTCGCAATAGATGTTGTAGGTGTTTTCCATCACAATACCCCCGCCACGATTTTTTCCGCCGCGCCCACCCGCAGCGCGCCGGACATGAGTTTTGGCAGCAGCAGGTCGCGGGTTTGGGCGAGGGTGCGGGATTCTAGTTCGTTTTTGATTGCTCTTGTTACCAGCGGTTCGATCATGCCTCCTAGCACTTCTAATACATCGCTTGGCGGGCAAATAGTTTTGGCCGCTTTCAGATGCCCTCGCTGAATATGCCCCATGGTGGTTGCTTTAGCTTTTGCAATTCCTTGGAATTCCACCAAATGATGCAACACCCATTGCGAATAGAACCATGCTGGATAACCTTTCGAGGTTACTTTGAACAAGTGCTGGTTCAACGCACCTTCGCCACCAGTCCAGAATTTGGCCAGCAAGCTACCGGACCAAGAAAAAATAAAGTCACCATCACGAACAACATATTTTTCAGGCACGTCACGCGAGGCTCTATTCGTTTTGGCGCTAATGCCGTTTCGCAGTTCGGCGATTTTGATCACTGGCAAATAGTCATCGTCTTTGCCCGCAGGATATTTTTGCAGTGCCAATCCGTTCAAGAACTCTGCAATCTCGTCAAGCGGCTTTTCCTCCCACCCATCGGGCATGCCCTTGTCATCCAGCCGGTCGGGGAAGAGGGGCCAGATTTCGGGGGGGAGATAGGGTTTGGTGCCGCTGGCTTTGGCGCGGGTGGGGCCGAAATCGACGAACCAGTCCTTGAACAAGGCCCGCGCCAGCCCCTCCAGCGTTTCATTCATCCGCCGGTTCAGCGCGATCTTGTCATCAAGGGCGGAGAGGGTTTTGCCGATTTCTTCGCGTTCATCTTCGCTCAAGACATGAATTTCATAGTCAGCCAGAGATTGCCATGCCACGCGCTGACGGCCAGAGGTTCCAGACATTTGTTGAATTGCGTAATCCCTGAAATCGGGGTGCTTTGATACATAGAATACAAAGTGTTCATCGGTTGGCTTTTTCGCCCGGAGAACAATAAATTCGGTTGAGCCATGCGCGGCTACATCTTCTCCCAAGCCTTTTACAAAACCTCCTTTGCCGTTTTCCAAGCAAGGGGTGATGCGAGCCAAGAGTGTGTCCCCATCTTTGAACTTTGAGCCAGAGCCTTTGAACTCCTTTTTTGCTGGGATGGGGAAATATCGTTCGCCAATCGGCAATGATGCCATATCCACAAAAGGCGCAACCGTTCCCTTGGAAATCGGAGTGCGTGGGTTGAAATCGAGAAGGTCTGACAGCTTCAAACCACCACCCCCGCCAACCGTTCCCGAATGACCGCCGTCAGCCGCTCGCTCTCGGCGAACTGCTTTTCCAGCTCGGCCTGCAACGCTGCAAACCGTTCCACAAAAGGCGTGTCATCCTCCCCGGCGGCCTCAACCCCGACATAGCGCCCCGGTGTCAGCACATAGCCGTGGCTGGCAATTATGTCCTTGCTGGCGGATTTGCAGAAACCGGGGGTGTCCTCGTAGCCCTCGCCCTCGCGCCAGGCATGATAGGTATCGGCGATCTGCGCGATGTCGGCATCGGTAAACTCGCGCCGCGTGCGGTCCACCATATGGCCGAGCTTGCGGGCGTCGATGAACAATATCTCGCCGCGCCGGTCGCGCAAGGTTTTATCCCGCGCCACGCCGTTTGATTTGTCCTTCGCCAGAAACCACAGGCAGACCGGAATTTGCGTGGAATAGAATAGCTGCCCCGGCAGGGCGATCATGCAGTCGATCACCTCGCCTTCAATCATTGCCTTGCGGATCTCTCCCTCGCCCGACTGGGTCGAGGACATGGAGCCATTGGCCAGCACCACACCCGCCGTGCCGGTGGGGGCAAGGTGATGCAGGATATGTTGCAGCCAGCCAAAGTTGGCGTTGCCCGCAGGCGGCACCCCGTATTTCCAGCGCACATCGTCGCGCAGGCGCTCGCCGCCCCAGTCGGAAATGTTGAACGGCGGGTTGGCAAGGGTGTAATCGGCACGCAGGTCGGGCAGTTCGTCCTTGTGAAAGCTGCCCTCGGCGTTCCATTTGATTTCCGCATCAATGCCGCGCACCGCAAGGTTCATCCGGCACAGCCGCCATGTGGTGTGGTTGCTCTCCTGCCCGTAAATGGCGATATCGCCGACGCGGCCCTCGTGGGTTTCGACAAAACGTTCGGACTGCACAAACATGCCGCCCGAGCCGCAGCAGGGGTCATAAACGCGGCCCCGGTAGGGTTGCAGCATCTCGACCATGGTTTTGACCACGGAACGCGGGGTGTAAAACTCGCCGCCGCGCTTGCCCTCGGAGCCGGCGAACTGGCCGAGGAAATATTCATAGACGCGGCCCAGCACATCGCGGGATTTGTCGTTCTCCAGCTTGATATTGGCGATCAGGTCGATCAGCTCTCCCAGCATAATGGCCGACAGCGCGGGGCGGGCGTATTCCTTGGGCAAAACGCCCTTGAGCGAGGGATTGACCTTTTCGATTTCCAGCATGGCGTCATCGATGATCTTGCCGATGTCGGGCTGGCGGGCGCTGGCTTGCAGATGCGACCAGCGCGCCTGTTTGGGCACCCAGAAGATGTTTTCGGCAAGGTATTCGTCGGGATCCTCCGCGCCTTCGGGGTATTCGGCGCTCAGATCGGCGTGCTTGGCCTCGAAACTGTCGGAGATGTGTTTGAGGAAGATCAGGCCAAGCGCGATATGTTTATAGTCTGATGGCTCCATATTGCCGCGCAGCTTGTCGGCGGCCTTGAACAGATCGGCCTCGAACCCCAGCGGGGCGTTGTTTGGCGTGGCCATCAATCTTTATCCTCAAATTGCGACGGGGTGATACGCTCGCCCGTCATTTTCTCAAATTCTTCAACCGCCATGACAACCACCACCGGGCGGCCGTGTTTTTCAACCACCAGGGGCTGCGAGCGGGCGAGGTCAATCATCCGGCCAAAGTTATACTTGGCCTCTCGTGCCGAAAGCGCTTTCATGAGCATTCCTCCCAGTGCAAAGTATTGGCTGAAATGGCCAGAATAATCAATCGGAAATTGAACACCTTGATCGCTGGAGCAGAGCATCGTTTCCGGAGTTTGGGAGTAAGGGATTGGAAAAGTTCGCTCCCAGCCCCGCCTGCACAGTGCGCGGAAGTTCGAACCAGCAAAAGCGAAAGCTCTTAATTTACGTTGTTTTACAGTGGCTTACAAAACTGAACCAAAACCCCTTTAGGCAACAGCCTTGGAGAATATCGGGGGTAAGAGAACCAATTTCAGCCAAACCGCCAGAAGGCACTCAACAGCCCATCGGCTATAACCTTTGAAAACAACAAGAAAATTTAGGATCAGCCACAAGTGGAGAACGGGTTCTCGGGGGATAGTGGCGGAGGAGGTGTCCGCCTGATAATTTTTTCATATTGCCCCATGCTATTTGATTTAGCCTTACAAACAAAGCCTGTTTTGACTATTTTTGTCTCAAAGCATTGCATTCCATTCGACTGCATCCCATACTTAAGTATGGGTAAACGTATGGGACAAGTTGAATGGGAAAGCTGAATGCACTCACCGTCAAAGGCAAACTATCTACCGGAATGCACAATGACGGAGACGGACTTTATCTTCGTGTGGCCAAAACCGGAAGCCGTTCATGGATCCTTCGAACCCGCGTGCATGGGAAGAAGAGGGATATTGGCTTGGGAGGCCTTGCTACGCGCACATTAGCCGAGGCAAGAACCGAAGCTACAGAGATGCGCAAACTGGCGCGCTTGGGGGGCGATCCACTTGCTCTGCGCCACCGTGCAATACCAACTTTTGAAGAAGCCGCGCTGCAGGTCTGGAATGAGCAGATTGTACCAACCGCAAAAAATGAAAAACACAAAGCGCAATGGATCAACACGCTGAGGCAATATGCTTTTCCAAAGCTCGGCGCCAAAACCGTTGATGTAATCAAATCGAATGACGTACTGGCTGCACTTCTTCCCATTTGGCTTGAGAAGCCTGAAACAGCTAGGAGAGTGCGCCAGAGGCTGCGCACCGTGTTTGACTGGTGCATCGTTAAAGAATACCGCGAAACTGCCAATCCACTTAGCGGAATTGAAAAGGCACTTCCCAAACAACGAGACAAAGTTAAGCATCACAAATCGCTGCCTTATGGCGAGCTTCCAGCCCTGATGGATCGGCTTGAGGAGGTGAAAGGAGTTGGCGCTAAGGCATTACGGTTCACCATTCTAACTGCAGCGCGCTCTGGAGAGGTCAGGGGAGCCCGCTGGCAGGAGATTGACGGAAATTCGTGGATAGTGCCCGCTGGGCGCATGAAAGGCGGTGTGGAGCACCGCGTACCGTTGAGTGGCGAGGCTCTGGAAATTCTCGAAGACTTAAAGGGATATGACGATGAACTAATATTTCCCGGATCGCAGCGCGGCAAACCTCTTTCCGACATGTCTCTGTCTGCCGTTCTAAAGAGGATGAATGTCCCTGTAACTGTCCATGGCTTCCGATCTACATTCCGTGATTGGGTTAGTGAGTGCACGAGTACTCCGAGAGAAATTGCTGAAATGTCTTTAGCCCATACCGTTGGAAACGCAGTGGAGAAAGCTTATGCTCGATCTGATCTATTCGAAAAGCGGAAGGCGCTAATGGATCGCTGGGCTGCGCATTGTCTTTCGGTGCCGGCCAAAGTTGTTCAATTGAGCTCAACGCGATGAATCCTTATACATTCAAGCCCGAGAATGAGGCTGATACCGACGGATTTATTAAGTGCTTTCAAGTTAGTGAAAATGAGGAACCATTCGCCGGATACACTGAGCTGGCCAAGCCTCAGACGAATGGATCAATCGATTACAAACTATATTGCGCTTTTTCCAAAATTGAAGAAAAACGCGCTAAGCTTTGGGAGCTTGGGCGCCAACATGAAAGACTGAACACAGCATTTTATTTAGCGGCTTCGATTAAGTCTGCTTGCGTCACTAACTCGGCCCATCCACAGTTTTGGCGCGACAGAGAAAAAGCATCAATCGTAGCGGATGGTACACTGAAAATTCTTGAGGAAATAATTGCTATTTTGGATTCGGATAGCATACCAGATTACCTGATATTGAAAAAAATGGCCCACCCAGCATTATTGGATGATCCGAATGAACATATTCAACAATTAAGAAACTGGTTGGAAGCAATACGGCCTGATGAGGTTATGCTTGAAGGACGCAATTCACGAAACCAATTTGGCGCAACTGCACGCGACAGAAAGATGGCTGTTGGACTTAGTGATTTTCTCCTATTCCTAATCGAAGATAAGTGCACATCTGAAGTCGCTGCTATCGTATCGCATCTTGCACAAAAAACTATCAGGACAACGGACGTAGACGGTTGGCTTCGCAAACGTCGGAATAAGGATCCCAATTTGGGAAGTTAGGCAGATAGCTTTCCATGGCTTTTTCGACTTAGTTTCATATCCTTTTAATTGAACCGACCGCACTGGTTTGGCTCATGAAAGGAAACTGAAATGACCGATAGATTGTTAAATTCAAAGGAAGTTCGCCTAGCACTTGGTGGCCTCGCCAACTCGACATTATACCGCCACATTAAAACGGAACCTGGCTTCCCCCAACCTGTCAAAGTTGGGATGCTCACAAGATTTCGTCAGAGCGACCTTGATACGTATCTGGATGAAATTTCAGCGAGAGCAAGAACCGCAGATGACGATGAATTTGCATGACCTCTGCACCCAAAGGCTTTTGAAAACCACTTGCGGCACGCCTGGCCCAAAAATAACCCGCCCCAACTTTGCACGGTCAGGAGCGGGTCAAATTCTCAAACATAGGAAATTTATAATGGACCACCTTCCATCAGGCAAGCCATTGCGCTTTGATCCTCACTTTGCCAGATTCGGCTGGCGCCAAATTCCAAAGCAAATCAAGAAACAATATCCGTCAGCCGTAAGTGTCGTTCGCACTGACGAGACTTTTGGTTCTATCCCTATTTTTAAGAGGCCAAATATATTTGCTGTGCAGAATTCAGGTCATTTTTTAGCCTTCGATAATTTGCCTGACGCTGAACTGTTTGCAGCAGGCATGCTAACTGAAAGCTATGGCATTGAATGGGCGTCAGACCTTTTCAATTTTGTATTCACAAACTAAGCAGCCATGGTTCGAAACCGAAATAAGAGGGACAACCCCAAGTTCGTAAGGATACCCCATTGGGTTTATGACTCCTCAGCTTGGGGATCACTAAAGCCGGGCCCTCGGGCACTCTATTTGGAAATGAAGCGGCGATTTAACGGGTTTAATAATGGCGCCATCTTTCTAAGCCAACGCGATGCAGCAACGGCTTTGAATATCGGTAGGGACACCGCCGAGATATACCGTGCCGAGTTGGTCGAGAAAGGTTTCATTGTCAAAATGAGAGGACACTGCCTTGGCTCTTCGGGCATCGGACAGGCGGCGCAATGGACGCTAACAGAAGAGCCTCTAAATGGCCAGCCAGCGACAAAGGATTTCATGCGCTGGAAAAAATAGAACCCCTGCTGGAAAATCCAACATTGTATGGCAGGAAAATCCCACCACCCATATTGGAAAACCCGTCCTTTCGGCTTTCAAATGATGGAAAATTCAACCGCTTTTACCAAATATAAACCAAAACCATGTTGGAAAATCCTGCCATATATAGATCTATGCCATATACCTCCCTAAAACCCTTCAAACCTAGGCAGCAAAAACACTGCCTACCGATAGGGAGCAGGAATTGATATTTCATCTTCATCCCAGACCTGAACATCAGAAGTAAAAATAAAATACAAAACCCATGCCATAAAAGCTGTGCTTGCAATGATAACAATTGCGCTCATTGCCCAATTCAAAGTATTCGAAATAGCGCGTCTCACGCTCCCAGAGCTAGGGTTTAGAATTGTGACAACTGCATAATTTAGAAATATGACGGCGGCAAACAAGTCCAATACTTGCCAAATTTCTTGGTCGAGATGGACGGTTGCTATGGGATTGAACAGCAGGGCGATTCCTGAAAATACAAAAAGCCACCACGTTACCGCGCCTTCTCGTTTGAACTCTATGATGGAAATTGCGATGGCGCTGGCGCAAACAACCAGCCGTAAAAACTGATAATACCCATATGGCCAATCCCCAATGGCAACAAGCAGCATTGCTGCCGGCACGAGCGGCAGAGCTAATCTAACCACGTGAGGCGTCCCGCTCCCGAATGCGTTGTCGTAATTTGGCTTTTCGAGCTTGAATTTCGAGGCTTAGCCAGGAGTCTTCATTGTTTCTTGTAAAGATCACGTAAAGCAGACTTAATAAAAAATATGGGCTCATTACCACAAATATTTCGCTCAATGGATCATTGTACAGTTTGGGATTGACCAGGTTGAACGCCGAAACAACCGACATCAACAATAAAAACAAACCGGCCAAAATCAGCAACCACCTAAGTATTCGCATTTTTGGCCGCTCCCTTATAATTTGCACCCACATCAAGATAAGATGATATTCAAGTCATAACCAGCCAAACATTCGAAAATAGCATGAATATTGGCAAATATGGGACCGGTGCCCCTTCTACCGAGGCTCCATAGCGCGCGTTGTTATCCCCTATGCCACAGAATCGGAGCATGGTACCTTTTTCCGTATAGTAAGCCCTTACAGGTGGGCAGAGTGGCCTAAGCAACATCGTAAGCAAAAGACCAGCTCAATACTGGGAAAACACTTCGGCACGCAGTTATTGCTTTCCTTACCCTGTCAGCATGACTGTTTCATAGGAATCTTTGGACAGCCAAGCTCGGGCCAATACTGAGCTTTAAGCATATGTTCAGCATAATGCAGCCGAAACGCTGGTTCCGTGCTTGCGTTGGCAGTGCTCACTCGTTGAACCTCCCGCCCAGAAGGGTTGTGTCGCCTCTTCGCAATTGGCGCACATGGCATTGTTCTTCACGCTCCTGCTCGCAGCGCGCTCAGAAGAGGTCTGTGGAGCTCGCTAACGGGGGAGGTAGAGGAAAACACGTGGATAGTGACCGCGAAAGGCATGAAGGGCGCTGTGGAGCGCCGTGTGCCGTTGAGTGACGAAGCTTTGTGAAACGAATACTCAATGCTTGATGGCCGTATTTGACAAGCAGAACTTTTCCTGAGGCTCCATAACGCCGGGATAGCCTGAAAACATCAGAAACAGGCTCATGGTGCCTACTGCATCCAGCTCTGGATTTTAATGGTCAGACGTGGCCTATTTGGAAGTGAAAGCAGAATAATGGCTCAAGGTTTGTAAATACCTTCGACCTTCAAAAGAAATACTCCTTGAAAATGTTGGTTTTGGCGGAGTGCCCACATTCACTGCAGCGCAGCAGGAGATCTTTCAGGCCGTAAAAGCGGATCTCCATTCCAGCATTCGAAACGACTTTGGAGAACTTTTATATTGTTAACTATTTTTAGGCTGTTGCTAAATTCAAAGAGAGCGGCCTAGCGCCCCAAGAACTTACTTGCAGGACAAACTTTTTCCTTGCGACCTGCCAATATAAAAAGTCACATATATCAAATCGAGCCGAATCTACGCTGCATATAGTTAGGGAAAAATATGACAATCATTGATGAAGTTGAAACAGCGCGTCATGACATCCGCACTGATGACTATCCAATGTCGATTGGAGAATGGATTTCAATCTATGAAGGCGGGGACCTAGATATTCATCCCGAGTTTCAAAGATTCTACCGATGGTCTGAGCAGCAAAAGAGCAACCTGATTGAATCTATCCTTCTAGGAATACCACTTCCGCCGATCTTCGTTAGTCAAAGAAAAGATGGTGTCTGGGACGTAATTGATGGGTTACAACGGCTTTCAACATTGTTCCAATTTGTGGGCATCTTGACGGATGAACAGAAAGCGGCGGTTCCCCCGCTTAAACTACGAGAAACTCTCTATCTTCCTTCTCTAAAGGACAAACTCTGGAACTCAGACGATCCCAATATTGTGATCCCAGACGAGTTAAAGCGAATAATCAAAAGGTCAAAAATCCATGTTAGTATCGTCCTAAAGGAAAGCGACGAGAACACAAAATATGATTTGTTTCAAAGGCTTAATACTGGAGGCTCTCAATTAAGCCCGCAAGAGGTCCGGAATTGCATACTGGTGATGGTAAACAAGGATTTCTATCTTTGGCTAAATGATCTGACTAAATCAGAGCAGTTTCAGGAAACACTTTCTCTTAGCGATAAGCCGCTTGCTGAAGCCTACGATACAGAACAGGTTTTACGCTTTCTCATTTTAGAGAAAGCTACCGATGACGAGCTAGCCTCTGTCGGGGATGTCGGTGTTTACTTGAACACAAAGATGGTTGAACTGGCTAAAGATACAACCTTTGACCGCGATAGCTGGAAGAAGCTGTTTGAAGAAACATTTGCCCTCCTCCAAGAACATATGGGCGATAAAGCCTTCAAAAGATTTAGCGTTGCTAAAGGTCGTCATGAAGGTGGATTTCTCGTTTCACAATTTGAAGCGGTAGCATGCGGCGTGGCATGGAACTTAGAAAATGGCACTTTACGCACTGACATCGCAGAGGCGATTGCAGGCATTTGGAGCGAACCTGAATTCACCGACTGGACTGGTTCAGGTGTAACTGCGGCAAGAAGGTTACGTCGGATCATACCTTTCGCTCGCCAGCACTTCTCAGCTCCATGAAGATTAGGACAATTGATCAGCTTCTCGACAAGGTAAGCGCCGAGAGAGTTTGGCGGATCAGAGAAATCTCATCATTACGATCACAATGCTACGCACAAAATTTGCCAGAGCATGCGGCGAAAGCACTTCGGCGCTCGTTTGTTCCGATAGCTTATGCCCATTGGGAAGGGTTCGTTAAAAAGACGGCACATTACTACCTAGAACTGGTAGCCATGCAGCGCCTTCCGCTAGGGGAACTGAACTCATCTTTCATGTCTCTGTATCTTTGGAAAGAGTATGGAACATCACTTTCACGCGGCAAAGCCTCTTCTCTTGTTGAGGTCTGCAACGCGTTGACAACACAAAATACCACGCAGGTACGCATACATTATAAGGATGTAGTTTCGACGAACTCGAATCTCGACTCCAAAACTCTTTTCGAAATTTGTTCCATTCTTGGACTTTCATTCGACCCATTCAAGACCAAGACATTGTTCATTGATGCCACGTTGGTTGGCCAGAGAAACCACATTGCTCACGGCGAGGATCAAGAAATTTCAAAGGACGACATGGAGGATATTAAAGAAGAAGTAGTTGGTTTAATAGATATTTTTAGAACTGAGGTCGAAAATGCCGCCACTTCAAGTGCATTCAAAAGAACGCCTAATGTTGCTTGAATGCACGTCATTATTAAGGACTGGTCTTTCAAAGGCAGCAGAACTCGGGAGTGCTGAAATGCTGCGCAATCTTGCGAACGTCGGCTATAGGTAGCTTAGCCTCAGCACTGAAGATGGCGGTCAACGTCCAGAACGGGCCGAAGCTACTTGAAAACCGAGCGACTAAGGGCTATCCTGAGGGCGAGCTGACACCCCAGCCTCCCCCCTCCGACGGGAAAGTATTCAGCATGCAGGGTTAAGATACGGAGCTTGTTCTGTTCGAGCACTCACATAAGGAGGGATTGTGAATAATTGCTCGCAATAGGAGAAACTCGAATGAATCTATCTGCACCAATCAACGAACTGAAGCGTAAAGCGAAACTTTTGGGGAGAGCGGAGGTCGTCCCTTTGAATCAGGCGCTTAACCTCATTGCTAAGGAAGAAGGCTACGAAAGCTGGGGCTTGTTGATGCGTGACTACGAAGCGCAAAAACCTAAACCGACAGGGATTTCAAAAACCGGCTATCAGATTATTACTCTTCCTTTCGACGCAAAATACCGCGAGGAAGCAATCGAGCTGGCCAACAGCACGTTTGAAATGGTGATACGCCGAATCGAGCCTCATAATCCAAAGGAAACGCGGGCACTTTGGGACGCATCGGACTACATCGACAATCACCATCTAAGTGAGGATATGCTGCCGATTGATAGCGAATATGCCCTATCATTGATTGAAGCGTTTTTGGTCCACTATGTGATTGATTTGGCGGTTCAAGCCGATCGGATGGAAACAAAACAAAGCTAATTAAACTGTTGGTGGGGGCGCTGATCCCCACCTATGCCCGGTTTGGACCGAGCGTTTCACTCAGAGTGCTCCCTGACAAACAGATCATGCCGCAGCGCGGAAGGCCGGTCTGAGGCCGTTGCGGATGCTGCGTCAGCGCCAGTGGCCGCAAGACGAGCATTGCAGCTATTCGAGCGACAGAAATATTGACATTTTGACTGGTACTACGGATGGTTTTTGCTTGATGTAATTTTTTCTGCAAAGCAACTTCACTATGAGTGATCCAGTAGATCATCACTATATGGCAATCTTCTATCTCAACCGCTGGGCAGGCGAGGATGGGAAGGTGTGCCGTTTCAGTCGCCCATTTGGGGAGAAGGTGGTTGCAAAGCGCGTCTCGCCAAAAGGGACCGCGTTTGAAGAGCACCTGTATTCGTTGCGAGCTCCCGAAGGGCCGCCGATTTCCGATATGGAACGGGGTTTCATGTCTCGATTGGACGCCGAGGCCGCCGAGGCGCTGGAATTGCTTGAACAAGGCCTGCCGGAATTCAAATGGGAGAGCCGGTTAAGAAGTGCATGGTCGCGCTTCATATGGGCGCAATCGATAAGGACACCATCTGAAATCACACAACTCAAGTCATTGGTAAAAAACGCGTGGAGCGAGTCAACACCCGGTCTTCAACAGGCTTATGAAGCGGAACGTCCAGACGGGGCGCCGGAAAGCGTTGATGACTACCTAGCTACACTTGATCCATACACTGAAGACCGGTTCGCGTTGTCTATCGCCCGCCAATCCATGGATCATTCGGGCATTGGTCAGATCATCAACAACATGCGCTGGAAGGTGCTCGATTTCGCGGGCTGTGGCTTACCGTTGGTAACTTCGGATCGTCCGGTGTGGATGACAACCACGCTCGCGGAACCGGATGCATTCATTATGATGCCCTTAGGCCCAACCCGTCTATTTGTGGCGACGCGGGAAGCCGAAACCATGTTGCGCATCGCGGCACAGAACCGTCGCCGGCAGGCGAAGAACCTGAACAAGACCTATGTCTGCCATGCGGTCAAATTCGTCTTCGGCGTAGATGGCAAGATGAAAGATTTTGTGCAGAAACACTTTGCGACGCGACGGCATTCAACCCATATGGAACGCCTCGCAGCCATGCATGGACACAGCATCGCCGCAGACAACACTCCGCAGACCGGCGATTGAGCCAAAAAAATGCTGCGCTTGTACGAATGGCGGAAATGCGAAAGCTGCACTGCAGCGCTGGAGTTGCTAGTAAAAGTCCGGTTTGGTGCGGGTTTCTCGGACGCCACGCGCGACGTTTGAATGGCGCGGAACGTTGCCTGGCGTCGGAGAAGCGCTCAAGCGGGAAATCGCGGGGTTGGTCTTGGTGGATCGGTTGTGGCTATGGGGATTTGCAGTGGAGGCGTGCCTTGGTTGTGCTCTTTGGCAGGAGAGTCTGGGAGGCTTTGAGGCTACCTGAGCAGGCGTTTTGCGATCTTTTTGCTGATTTTTCGTTTTGGGCATTGGAGATTGGCGACCTTTGCGGGGTCATTAACTGGATTTGAGCATGGCGCTTGGGCCGGGGGCGGTGTCGCGAACGGCTGAGGTTGCAATTATCGGTTTTTGGCGCGCGTTTCATGCGGCGGCTCTCGCGGTTGTTGGCGGTGCTCTGGGGTGCTGTGCCGGTGCGATTGTGTCGATGATGATCAGTTGACCACCGCAACACGGGCAAGGCAGCGCGAGGACACGGGGCGGCTCATCAGTATCGCCAGGGCTGTCGTCATTGGCGCGATCAGGGCCCGGTGTCTTGGCCCCGAGCAACCGCCTGATCCTCGCGATATTGGCGGCACGGTTGCCGTTTCCAAAGAACCCGTAGTGACGGATACGGTGCTGGCCTCTTGGCAGCACGTGGATCAGGAACCGACGGATGAACTCACTTATGGCCAAGGTCATGGTGGTGTGGCGGCCCGCGCCTTTAAGGCGGTAGTCTTTGACGCGGAAGGTGACACTGTGCGCATCGAAACGGATCAGGCGGCTGTTGGAAATGGCGATCCTGTGGGTGTAACGCGACAGATATGCCAGCACGGATTTGGGTCCTGCAAAGGGTTCTTTGGCGTAAACGACCCAGTCGATTTTGCACAGCGGTTTGAGGAAGGTGTCGAAGGCATCTTGATCGGTGAGGTCAGCGTGATCGCCGAAGAAGCGCAGCTTCCCGGCTTTGTGCAGCTTGGTCAGACCTTCCAGAATGAGCCGCCGATACAAGCGGGACAGCACACGCACGGACAGGAAGAAGTTCTTGCGGCAGGCGATCCACTTGGTGCCATCTGCCGACAAGCTCCCGCCGGGTACGATCATGTGGACATGCGGGTGATGTGTCATTGCTGAACCCCAGGTGTGGAGCACAGACGTGATCCCAACCTTGGCACCCAGATGCTTCGGGTCACCCGCGATCCTGATCACCGTGTCAGCACTTGCCCGCATCAGCAGGTTGTAGATCTCGCGTTTGTTTTGATGCGCGATGTCGGCGATGGGTTTGGGCAAGGTGAAGACAAGATGGAAATACCGCACCGGCAACAGCTCAGCCTCACGTGCTGCCAACCATGCCTTGGCCGCACCCGCTTGGCATTTAGGGCAGTGGCGGTTGCGACATGAGTTGTACGCGATGTGCTCAAACGCGCAGTCATCGCAACGTGTGACATGCCCGCCAAGCGCTGCTGTGCGGCAACGCTCAATTGAACTCATCACTTTGAGCTGGGTCAGGCTGATGTGTCCTGCGTTCACCCCCCGCCAGACGGCCCCATGGGCGCGGAAAATATCCGCGACCTCCAGTAATGGACCGGACATGGCGGCCTATGAAGGCTTAGGCTTGCCCTTCTTCCGCTTGGCCCCATTCAGATCATCTAGGGGGCTGTCCACCGCCGCGATCATACCGGTGGCCACGCTGGCATACCGCGCCGTTGTCGTGAGTTTGGCATGCCCCAGCAGCGCCTGAATGACGCGGATATCGACCCCGCGTTCCAGCAGGTGGGTGGCAAAACTATGGCGCAATGTGTGCAGCGTAACTGGTTTGTTGATCCCGGCTTCTCGCGCGGTCTCTTTAAACAGCCGCGATATTTGCCGCGCCGAAAGATGTTTGCCGCGGTAACCGGGAAAGAGGACACGTTCGGGCGCTGGCACATCTTTATCCTGACCGGTGGGTCGTTCTTTCCACCAATCGCGCAATAGATCCAAAAGGTCCGTCGGCAACATGACGTTGCGGTCTTTGCGGCCCTTTGCCTGAACAATCCGGATGATCTGTTGGGCGCTATCGATATCCCCAACCTTCAAGCGCACAACCTCACCAGCACGCATGCCGCACCCATAGGCCAGCGACAACATGACCTTCGCCTTCTGGCTGGGGGCCATGGCCAGGATCCGCTTGATCTCCTTTTTGCTCAACACCAACGGCACCTTTACAGGTTCCTTGAGGTGGAAAATCTCGGCGACTAAATCATGACGCCGCAGGGTCACGCGAAGCAGGAACTTCACACCCGTCATCGTTTGATTGCGCGTGCAAATGCTGACGCCGCTCTCGATCAGATGCTGCTGGAAATGCTTCACATCATCCGGGCTCGCCGTTTCTGGTGATCGCCCGAGCCAGGCCGCAAACCGCTTGCAGGCGCGCAGGTGACTGGTCTGAGACGCCGGGCCAAGATTGCGGGCTGTCATGTCCGAAATCATGCGTGCCCGAAGTGGTGTAATTGGTGTCGAATGCTGAATGTTCATGGGGAAACCCTCTGTCAATCGAGGCAAAATCACCTCGACCAACAGCACACACCCAACACCAAAACCCGCGCAACATATTCCTATCCAGCACAACACCCGCCACATGCGCCCCTATCGCGAAGCGATTTAGTGCGTGGGCCGGAAGCGGTTGTTCTTCACGAGTAAGTCATCAATCTGTTTGGCGTCAGTGAAGATAGTCCATTTAAAGAAGCTCGCCCGACCGTAATCCTGCCCAAACACGAGAACTAGCTATGAAACTGCTGCCTTCGGCTTCTTTTAACAGATAAGCGCTGCGATATAGTTTTCTTGGATTATTGATAATTTCCTCAGGAAGTGAATTGGTGAAGCATCGGCGTTCTTCAAAAGACAGCTTGTCCCACGCTTTTTTATCCTGAAGGTAATTTTCCTGTTGCTGTGCCGCCCGGTGCATACTTCCGGATAGAAACCTGCGGATATTATGTGGATGGGCTGGCACTTGAACGCGCCCCCCGTGGCTCACACACTTCGTTGCGCCTCTCATTGAGGGGTTGCGGCACATTTGACCATCTCGGCACCTAGCGCGGCACCGCGGGGCTTCCTGCATGGCTTTTAGGCCCTTGGCTCTACCTGCTTTTGTAAGGTTGTCCGGCGTAGGGCATCCACGAGGCTTGGGCGGCGGAACTGAACGAGCTGCTTCTACAACTTTGTTAAGAAATTCTGTTTGGCGTTTGGATGGCATTGGGGGGTGCCTCACTCTTCGTAAAATGAAATTATACTATGAAATGGTCAATATAAAAAATTGGAATTATCGGAGGCAGTCCATTACAGAAAACTCCGGGGTCGGTCGGGGTGCCCCGGGGGGTGGGGGGTGGCAAAGGAAATGTTTAACTAGAATAGATACAGGCCCACCTTATTAGTTTTGCTGAACGATACCCACGAAATTTGATGTGTCCCTAGCGCCAGAACGAATGCCACACTTACTGCGGCTTCAAGACAAAGCATACTTTAATGCATTTCAATGTGTGGGTAAGTGTATGGTGCGGTCCAAGAAATAACAAGGTTTTATCAGCAATATCAATGTCATAAAGAGTTTCTCTGGCGGAGGAGGTGGGATTCGAACCCACGGTAGACTTTCACCTACGTCGGTTTTCAAGACCGGTGCATTCAACCACTCTGCCACTCCTCCGACCAGAGAGCCAATACAAGCAAAAAATTGATTCTGAAAGCCAAGAATGCTCAAAAACCCGAAACCGGTGGCACTTTCATGCCGGTTAATGCATGGACCCCCTCAGTTAAGCCCTAGCGAAGCCTTCCCTTGACCATTTTTCTCCGTTACAGTGCGCCAAACGACCATTAAACAATGGCAATCAGAGCAGAGTGGCGCTTTTTTCGGGGGCCGGGTTTTTCGCTGAAAAACCAACGTGAGCAGGAGGCGGATATGCGCATTTTTCACGGTTACCGTGTTTCGGTAAAAACTGGCTTATCGCTTTTGGCGATGTCCTTTGTTGTGGCTGGCTGCGAGGAGCTAGGCGCATCGCCGGGTGAACCCCCCTCGGGCGCGCAGGCACAGGCGCGCGGCACCAGCATTGAAAAAGATGTCGAGCGGCCCGATGTATTTGCGGTAACAGAAAACGCGCTCTGGGATGGACGACCTTCGCTTGGCGGGGTTTGGGTTGCGTATCCGGCCAATACCGACCCCGAAAGAGTGATTATCCGCAACGGCGCCAATGGAAAATCGGTTATTGGTGCGCTATTTCGGCGCGAGCGGGATAACCCGGGCCCGCGCATTCAGCTTTCGTCGGATGCCGCCGTGGCGCTGGGCGTTATTGCGGGCGCGCCAACCGAAATCAGCATTGTGGTTTTACGCCGCGAAACGGTTGAAATCGCGGCACCGGCTGCACCTGACAACCCCGCTGCCGCTGATCCTGACATGACCCCGCCTGCCCGGCGCGGCGCACAGGCGGCACCGGTTGGTGTTGCAGCATCACCCGCTGCTGCCCCGCACGCGCCTGCGGCGGCCGCCGCCGCAACGGGTGCCGATATTGCCGCCATTGTCGAGCAAACACTTTCTGATGTGCCGGCTGCCACCGCCGCGCCGGTGAGCCGCTTGCGCAAACCCTATATTCAGGTTGCTGTCTTCCCCGATGAAGAAGGCGCCAAAGAGTTGGCTGAGCTGCTCGGCAATGAAGGGGTGTTGGCCGAAATTCAGGCAAACGATGCCGATGCGCCAACACTTTATCGGGTGATTTCCGGTCCTGTCATGTCGCGCACCGAACGGGCAGCACGGCTGCGCATTATCAAGGGTCTTGGCTATACTGATGCCTTTTACTTCAAATAAACAAAGGGTTAAACAATGAGATTTTTGCTACGGTTTGCTGCGATTTTGGGTATTTTGGCAGCCTTCCCTGCCCAGGCTCTCGAAACCGCCGCACGGGCGGCCATGGTGATGGATTATGATACCGGCACCGTTTTGCTCAGCAAAAATGCCGACGAACCACTACCGCCTGCCTCAATGTCCAAGCTGATGACCCTGAACATGGTATTTGAGGCGCTGGAGGCAGGGCGGATTACGCTTGAAGAAAAATTCTCGGTTTCCGAGCAGGCGATGTCCATCGGCGGCTCCTCGATGTTTTTAAACACGCAAGACCGCATCTCGGTAGACGAGCTGATCAAAGGGGTGATCGTGCTTTCAGGCAATGATGCCAGCGTGGTGCTGGCCGAAGGTCTGGGCGGCACCGAGGCCGAATTTGCGCGCCAGATGACGGTGCGCGCCCGTGAGCTTGGCATGTTGAATTCGACCTTTGTCAATGCCACCGGCTGGCCCGGTGAAGGCCAGCTCATGAGCGCCCGCGATATGGTGTTTCTGGCGCGGCGGCTGATCAAAGACTTCCCGCAATATTACAGCTATTTCGCGTTAACCGAGTTTGAGTTTGATGGCCGCACCCCTGATAACCGCTTCAACCGCAACCCGCTTTTGGCACTGGATATTGGCGCGGACGGGCTGAAAACCGGCTTCACCGACGAGGCCGGCTACGGGCTGGTCGGCTCGGCCGTGAGGGCCGATCGGCGGGTGATCGTGATGATCAACGGTATGGAAAGCGCGGCGGCGCGCTCCAACGAGGCCGAACGGCTGTTGAACTGGGCTTTTCGCGAATTTTCGATGAACACCCTGTTTGAGGGCGATACCGAAATCGCCCGCGCCGATGTGTGGCTTGGTGGTGCCGAACAGGTGGGCATGGCACCGGTTGAGGATATTTCGCTGCTGCTTTCCTATCAGGTTTTGCCCGGTATCACTGCCAAGGTCAGCTTTGAGGGGCCCATCGAGGCCCCGATTGCCAAAGGCGACATGCTCGGCGAGTTGATCATCGATATCCCTGAAAGTGGTGTGCAGCGCTTCCCGCTGGCCGCCACCGAAGATGTGGCCGCCGCCGGATTTGCGGATCGTTTCATGGCAGCCGTTGGCATTCTCTTCCGCCGGGTTATGGCTGGCGAACTGCTGTGAGCCGCGGCGGTTTTTTTCTGACGCTCGAAGGCGCTGACGGTTCGGGGAAATCAACGCAGGCGCGCCGTTTGGCGGCAAGCCTGCGTGAAAGCGGCCATGATGTGCTGCTCACCCGTGAGCCGGGCGGCTCGGCCGGGGCCGAAGAAATCAGGCGGTTGCTGGTGGAGGGTGACCCGGGCAGATGGTCGCCCGAGACTGAAATTCTGCTGTTTACCGCCGCGCGGCGCGACCATCTGGAGCGCACGATCCTGCCCGCACTGGCGCGCGGGGCGATCGTGGTGAGCGACCGTTTTGCCGATTCAACCCGCGTCTACCAAGGCGCGGCCCGGGCTGATCTGCGCCGCACCGTTGACACCCTGCACGCGTTGATGATCGGCCATGAGCCAGACCTGACATTGGTGATAGATATCGACGCCGAAACCGGGCTTAACCGCGGGTTGGCACGCCAATCGGGCGAAGACCGGTTTGAGGAACTCGGTGCGGGCTTTCAACAAAAGCTGCGCGAGGGCTATCGCGCCCTGCTCACCGATTTTCCGGCGCGTTGCATCGGCATTGATGGCAACAAGGATGAAGAAGGTGTGGCGGCCGAGCTGTGGCAGGTGCTTAAGGGCCGCCTGCCATGAGCGAGGATGATCTCCCGCCCGAACCCGATGCCGTTGAGGGCAGCCCGCACCCGCGCTTTGCTGCCCAGACTTTTGGCCAAGCCCGGGCCGCAAAAAGCTTTCTGGACGCCTTTAACGGCGGGCGCATGCACCATGCCTGGCTGATTTCCGGCCCCAAAGGGGTGGGCAAGGCGACGCTGGCATGGCAGATCGCCCGGTTTTTGCTGACACAAGAGGGAGAGCCGGGGCTTTTTGGCCCGCCTGATAGCCTGACGGTAGAGCCAAACCACCCGGTCATAAGCCGCATGAACGCCCTTGCCGAGCCGCGCCTTATTTTGTGCCGCCGCCCGTATGACCCAAAAACAAAGCGACTGCGCAGCGCCATCACTATTGACGAGGTGCGCAAGCTCAAAGGGTTTTTCACCCTTTCCGCCACCGATGGCGGCTGGCGGGTGGCAATTGTGGATGCCGCCGACGAATTGAACGCCGCCGCCGCCAACGGCTTGCTCAAAATCCTTGAGGAACCGCCGGAAAAGGTGGTGATCCTGCTGGTGGCGCACCAGCCCTCCACTCTGCTGCCCACCATCCGCTCGCGCTGCCGCAATCTACGCTGCGAAACGCTGGAGGCGGCAGATATGGGGGCGGTGCTGGCGCAGGCCGGCCATGCCGGCCATATGTCACCGGCGCTGGCGTCGCTGTCCGGCGGGGCCCCCGGCCAAGCCATTCGGCTTTTGGCCGATGGCGGCGAAAAGCTCTATGGCCAGATCATCGGGCTGATCGGCACCGCCCCCGGGCTGGAGCGCCCTCTGGCGCTGGCTTTGGCCGATAAATGCGCCGCGCGTGGCCATGAAAGCCTCTATGCGCTGATGGTTGATCTGATTGATCTCGCCTTGGTGCGGCTGGCGCGGCACGGGGCCGGCATGCCAATGCAAGAGGCCGCCAGTGGCGAGCTGGCGCTGGCGGCACGGCTGGCGCATAGCCCGCATCAGGCGCGGATATGGGCCGATTTGCAGCAGGTTATTTCTGCAAAAACCGGCCATGCCCGTGCCGTAAACCTTGACCCGGCGCAAGTGATCCTTGATACCTTTTTGCAGATAGACTCGGCAGCGCGCCGGGCCGGATAAGCGAGCGCCCATGCCCCAGATCTCCATGCCTCAAATCGTTGACAGCCACTGCCACCTTGATTTCCCCGATTTCGCGGATGACCTCGACGGCGTGGTGGCCCGCGCCCAGGCGGCTGGCGTGGCGCGTATGGTCACTATCTGCACCAGGCTGCGCGCCATTGCCCCGGTGCGCGCCATTGCCGAGCGCCATGCGCCGGTGTTTTTTGCCGCCGGCACCCACCCGATGAGCGCCGCTGCCGAGCCGATGGTAACCGTCGAGGAACTGGTGGCGCTGGCAGCACACCCGAAAATGGTCGGAATCGGGGAGAGCGGCCTTGACTATCATTACACAGCCGAAAGTGCCGAACTGCAAAAACATTCGCTTGGGCTGCACATCGAGGCGGCGCGCCAAACCACGCTACCGCTGATCATACATGCCCGCGCCGCCGATGAAGACATGGCGCGAATTTTACAATCGGAAATGGGCAAAGCGCCGTTTTCCTGCGTAATGCACTGTTTTTCATCCGGGCCCGAGCTGGCCAAAGTGGCGCTTGATCTCGGATTTTACCTGTCGATGTCGGGCATCGCGACCTTCAAAAAATCGCAGGAAGTGCGGGATATTTTTGCCGCGGCACCCGTTGAGCGCATTCTGGTGGAAACCGATTCACCCTATCTGGCCCCGATGCCGCATCGCGGCAAAAGAAACGAGCCCGCCTATACCGCGCTCACCGCGCAGGTAGGCGCTGAAGTCATGGGCATGGAATATGATGATTTCGCCGCCCAAACCACCGCCAATTTCGACCGCTTGTTTAGCAAAGCCGCTGCCTGGAGGCCTGCATGAGCGATAGCTACCGTTTCACCATTCTTGGTTGTGGCTCCTCGGCCGGGGTGCCGCGCATTGGCAATGACTGGGGCGCGTGTGACCCGGAAAACCCCAAAAACCGCCGCCGCCGCTGCGCGATGCTGGTGGAGCGGCTGGGCCAAAACGGCACCACCAGCGCGCTGATAGACACCGGCCCAGATTTGCGCGAGCAGTTGCTTTCGGCCGATGTTTCTAGGCTTGACGGCGTGGTTTACACCCACCCCCATGCCGACCACGTGCACGGGGTCGATGACCTGCGGGTGGTGGTTTATAACCTGCGGCAGCGGCTGGATGTATATGCCGACGGGGCCACCGCCAATGCGCTGATTTCGCGCTTCGGCTATGTTTTTGTGCAGCCCGAGGGCAGTGCCTATCCGCCGATTCTGGATCTGCATGACATTAGCGGCCCGGTGCATATAAACGGTGCGGGTGGCGAAATTATCCTCACCCCGTTTAAGGTGCAGCACGGGCGCATAGACTCGCTTGGCTTTCGCGTTGGCGGGCTGGCCTATTTGCCCGATGTATCAGAAATGTATGCCGAAAGCTGGGCAGCCGTGCAGGGGCTGGATATTTGGGTGCTCGACGCGCTGCGCCGCGAGCCGCACCCGACCCACACACATTTGGCCAAATCGCTGGAATGGATCGAAAATGCCAAGCCAAAACGCGCGGTGCTCACCAATATGCACATTGATCTGGACTACGCCACGATTGATGCCGAAACCCCCGCCCACATAACCCCCGCATTTGATGGCATGGTGCTGGAACTGCCCGCGTGATCGCGCAAATAATTGATATCGTCGCCCCGGTTTTCTTGTTGATCGCGCTCGGGGCTGCGGCGGTAAAACTCGGCTGGTTTACCGATACCGCCATTGACGGGATGATGGGTTTCGCCCTCAAATTCGCCGCGCCCTGCCTATTGTTTCTCAGTGTCGCGCGGCTGGATATCGGGCAGGTATTCCAGTGGCCGCTGATGTTGTCATTTTACCTTGGTGCCAGCGCCAGTTTTTTCATGGCGATATTTCTGGCGATGAAGCTTTTCAAGCGCCGCCCGGGAGAGGCTGTGGCCATGGCCTTTGGGGCGCTGTTTTCCAATGCGCTGCTACTGGGGTTGCCAATTTCGGAGCGCGCCTACGGGGCGCAATCCCTCGACACCAATATCGCGCTTCTTTCGGTGCACGCGCCGTTTGCCTACCTGCTCGGCATCACCACAATGGAGCTGGTTCGGCGCGACAAACAGTCGGTGCTGACTACGGCCCGCATAATCGGGGTGACGATGTTTCGCAACCCGCTGATGATCGGCATCGGGCTTGGCTTTGTGGTTAATTTTAGCGGGTGGGCCTTGCCGGCGCCGCTGCTTTCATCGGTAGAAATGATCGCACAAACCACGCTGCCGGTGGCGCTGTTTGCCATTGGCGGGGTGCTGACGCGCTATTCGCTCGGGGCCTCGTTGGGGCAAGCCGGTATGATCACCACTTTTTCATTATTTGTGCACCCCTTGCTGGTTTACCTGCTGGCAAACTACGCGTTTTCGGTGGCGCCGCAAGTGATGCGCAACGCGGTGTTGATGGCGGCCATGGCCCCGGGGGTAAATGCCTTTGTGTTTGCCACCATGTATGGCCGCGCCAAAGGGGTGGCGGCCAGCACCATCCTGCTGGCCACCAGCGCCTCGGTATTCACCGCTTCCGGCTGGATATGGTTTTTGGGCACATGACGCGATTATTCGGGCAAGCCATGCGTAAGCAAACAGCCGCGCCCAAAAACCCGACCACACATTTGGCAGAGCCGGTTTAGTCGACAAGCCCCAACTGGCGCGCAATAGTCGCGCTATCATAATAATCACGGCCTTCGACAACCATGCCATCCTGAACGCGCATCACCGAGCAATAACGGATGTCGGCCCGTTTTCCCGTGGGTGCGAAATCACCAAGGCTTGAGCGGAGGATGCCGGTATGGGTGCCGGTATTTCGAAACTCGACAGTCGCCCATGCGCCACATTGGCTGACGATAACATTTTCGACCTTGCACAACCCATCCGGGAAGGCTTCGCGCCAACGGTGGTAATCGGCCTTATAAGCCTCCTTGCCAGAAAGCTTTTCACCGCGCGCGATATCCTCGAAATCGCAATCATCCGCGACCACTGCCGCGCCACGATCCGGCTCTCGCATATCCCACGACTCATGAAACTGACGCACGGTTTTTTCTGTAGGATGCATGGCTCTGTTGCTTTCTCATGGCGCAAAGCGGCCTTTCTCGGCCTCGACTTTGCAAGGCTATCCCTTATCTTTCCGCTCTTTCAAATACTTTTCCCATAAATCAGGGCGGCGCGCCTGCGTGAGGGCTTCGCTTTGCGCCTGTCGCCATTTCTGCACATTGCCGTGATGGCCGGAGGTCAGAATTTCGGGTATCTCGCGGCCCTCCCATTCGGCCGGGCGGGTGTATTGCGGGTGCTCCAGCAGGCCGCCGGAAAAGGATTCCTCCTCGGTTGATTGCGCATTGCCAAGCACCCCGGGCAGCAGGCGCACGGTGGCATCTATCAGGGCCTGCGCGGCAATTTCCCCGCCGGTCAGCACAAAATCTCCCAGCGATACTTCCTCCACCTGCCGCGCTTCCAGCACCCGCTCGTCCACCCCTTCAAAGCGGCCACACAGCAAGGTAACCCCGCGCGCCGCGGCCAGCCGCCGCGCCGTGGCCTGATCAAAGGGCCGGCCGCGCGGCGAAAGGTAGATCACCGGCCAGACGGCGCGGCTTAAGCCCTTGTCGGCAAAATCTATCGCCCGGCCCACCACATCGGCGCGCAGCACCATGCCCGCACCACCGCCCGCCGGGGTGTCGTCCACATTGCGGTGTTTGCCGCGCGCAAACATGCGCATATCTATGGCTTCCAAGCCCCAAAGCCCCTCTTGCAAGGCCTTGCCCGTTAGCGAATGCCCAAGCACACCGGGGAACATCTCGGGGTAGAGGGTCAGCACTCTGGCCTTCCAGGCACCGGCAATATCGGGCCTGTCGGTGATCAGCGCCCGCGCCTTCCTTGAGGCTTCAATGCTGATGCGGCCGTGGGATTTGGCAGAGGATGAGGGCATTTTTCGCTCCAGAAAAAGGGGTTTGGCACCAATCAGTAGCTATATTCCTGATAAACCCGCTTGATGTCCCCTGCCCATTCGCATTGAAACAACCGCTCCAGCTTTTTGGCGGGGGAATAGCCGCGGTCCACCACTTCCTGCAGCGCGTTCAAAAAGTGGGTTTCGTCGGGAATGAGCCCACCGGCGCCGGGCCGCGCCCGTGCCTTCAGCCCCGCTTCCGAAATTGCCAGCAGCTCTTTGGCCAGATCCAGCACCTCGCGGCCATTTATTCTGGCTTGCAAGCCGTCTTTGGCCACATCAAGGCGCAGCTTCTCGCGCTGTTCGGCGCTCCAGCCCTTGGCCACATCCCACGCCGCATCCAGCGAGGCCTGATCATAAAGCAGCCCCACCCAAAAGGCAGGCAGCGCGCAAATTTTGCGCCACGGGCCACCATCGGCACCGCGCATTTCAAGATATTGCTTGATCCGCGCTTCGGGGAAGGCGGTGGTCAGATGGTCGGCCCAATCGCTCAGGGTTGGCTTTTCACCGGGCAGCGCCGGCAGTTCACCCTTCAGAAAATCGCGGAACGACATGCCCAGCGCATTGATGTATTTACCTTCGCGATACACAAAATACATCGGCACATCCAGCGCATATTGCACCCATGCCTCAAAGCCGAAACCCTGTTCAAACACAAAAGGCAGCATGCCGGTGCGGGCCTTGTCGGTATCCTGCCAGATCCGGGCGCGCCAGCTTTGATAGCCGGTGAGCTTGCCTTCAAAAAACGGTGAATTGGCAAAAAGCGCGGTGGCGATGGGCTGCAAGGCCAGCCCTACGCGCAATTTTTGCGCCATATCGGCTTCGCTTGAAAAATCGAGATTCACCTGAATGGTGGTGGTGCGATACATCATCTGGGTGCCGTGGGTGCCGACACTCTCCATATGCGGGGTCATCAGCTTATAGCGGCCCTTTGGCATCATCGGCATCTGCTCGTGGGTCCACTCTGGCGCGGCCCCCATGCCAAAAAACCGCGCGCCGATGGTTTCGGCAATGTCCTTGACCTCGCGCAGGTGCGCGTTGGCCTCGTCACAGGTTTGGTGGATGGTTTCAAGCGGCGCGCCCGAAAGTTCGAGCTGGCCGCCGGGCTCCAGGCTGACATTGGCACCACCTTTATTAAGGCCGATCAGGTAGTCGCCCTCATAAACCGGGTCCCAGTTGTATTTGTCACGCAGGCCTTCCAGCATAGCCTTGATCGAGCGGTCGCCCTCATAGGGGATGGGGAGCAGACTATCCTGGCAATAGCCGAATTTTTCATGCTCGGTGCCAATGCGCCACTGGTCTTTGGGCTTGCAGCCATCAGCCATAAGCTGGGCGAGTTGATCATGGTGCTCAATTGGCCCGCCGCCTGATTGTGGAATGGACATCGGCTTCCCCTTTATGTGACTAATTCAATCAGATTTATGTGTCGCGGCATGCCCTTGCAAGCACGAAAACGCCCGCGCCACAAATCAGTGTGGCCGCTGCCAGACAATATGCATCACGTTGCGATCAGCCGCCAGTGCCCGGTTGAGCCGCTCCAGGCTCAGCCCCGGTAGCGCCGAAAAAGCGTGCAGCAAGCGCTCGGCCCCTCTGGCCTGAAACGGCACCAGAAGCGGGCGTTGGCCGGGGCTGTAAAGCACCCAGTTATAGCTGCCCGCCCGGCTCGGCGAGATCGCGATTTTGGTCAGGGATTCAAGGCTGGCCTCGCCCCCCAGATGCGGCGACAAGTAAACGATATTACGCTCCCGCACCTCGACAATACCCGCCGCCACGCCGCTGCCTCCCAGCTTGAGCCGAATAAGCGCCAGATAAAAAAGGCTGCTACCCACCAAAACCAGCACCACCCCGAGCCCAAGGTAAAACCAGCTTGGCCGCGCCACGCCTATCCATAGCAACCGCGCTGCCAGCAGCAAAACCGCCACTGTGAGCAATGGCTCCAGCAGGCGTTTCATCGTCACAAGGGCATCTTCACGAAAAACCGACATCATAACCTATGCAAACAAAGTAATCCGTTCGGCACTGATCTGCCGATTGCCGACGGGCCAAAAACAGGTTGGCATGCTCTTTTGCCACGGCAAAGTCCGCGATAATCATCGCCAGTCACCCAGCGCCTGCTGCCATGCGCCAATCGCGGCGACAGCGGCGGTATCGGCGCGCAAAATCCGTGGCCCAAGCGTTACACGCACTGTTTGAGGCAGGGCGCGCAAGGCGTCCATCTCCTCCGGGGCGAAGCCGCCTTCCGGCCCGATCAGAATCGCCCACGGCCCTTCCGGCTCGGCAGCCAGCGCCTGCGCCACAGGCTTTGCGGCCCGGGTTTCGTCACACAGCATCAGTTTTCGGCCCTCTGGCCAGTTTGCCAACACATCCGCCAGCTTTTTGGGCGCTGCCAGCGGCGGCACAAAGGTCGCGCCGCATTGCTCGGCCGCCTCGATAGCATGCGCCCGCATCCGGTCCGCATTCATCTTTTCATTGGTAAAGCGTGTCAGCACCGGCTGCACCGCCCGCACCCCCATTTCCACCGCTTTTTCCACAATAAACGCGGTGCGCGCCTTTTTGACCGGCGCAAAAAGCAGCCACAGGTCAGGTGGCGAAAGCTGGGGCGCATTCAGCGACTTACACAGCAGCAACCCGTTGCGTTTATTGGCTTTTGCTACTTCCGCCAGCCATTCGCCGCTTTCACCGTCAAACACATGCAGGCTGTCACCGGGTTTGCGCCGCATCACCCCGAACAGATAATGGCTCTGGGCGGCAGTGAGCGGCAACACCTTGTTTGCCGCCAGTGGCCCCTGCACAAATAGCCGGATATCCGCCATTTATCCCACCGGCTGGAAGGCGTCTGTCGCATGGTCATAGCTCATCAACACCCCGTCACCGATAGAGTGCCAAAGCCCGTGCAGGCTAAGCTGGCCGCTGGCCACCGCCTCGCGCACAAACGGAAAACCGAGCAGGTTTTCAATAGCGATCAGCACACCGGTATGCTCCAGCGCCGTGATCCGGGCGGCATCTTCCCTGATATGGCTGACGCGGTCATAGCCGGGGCGCAAAATATCCATCCAGCGGTCCACAAAGCCCTTGCGGTGCGGCGGCAATTCACCATGGCAGCTATCATGGCAATGGCGCACCCCGCCGCACTGGGAATGCCCGAGCACCACCAAATGCTCGACCTTCAACGCCGTTACCGCAAATTCGATTGCCGCCGAGGTGCCGTGATGGGCGTTATCATCGGCATAGGGCGGCACAAGGTTGGCGACGTTGCGATGAATGAAAAACTCGCCGGTTTCAGCGCCAAAAATCGAGGTTACGTGCACGCGGCTGTCGCAGCAGGAAATCACCATCACCTTGGGGCTTTGCCCCTCGGTGGCCAGCTTTTCATGCATATCGCGTTTTTGCTGGAAAGTATCGGATTTCCAGTCCTTGTAGCGGTTTACAAGATAGTCCGGTAAAGGCGTCACATTATGCATGGCGGGGCGCTCCGTTTTTTGGCGGTGGTTGCCCCCATATGCCTTAATTCCGGCAGGCGCTCAAGCTAGAAGATGATGATATCGTTGCTATCCAGCAGGTTGATATCGGTAATCCCGAATATTTTCAGTTTGTCCAGACCGTTGTTGAAATCAAGCTCGACATAAGAAACAAGGGATTTGGGGTTGGTCACATTACTGCCATAGATATCCAGCATTTCCTGAACCGTCAGCCCGCCACCCCAAAGCGACGAATCCAGCCTGATGGTATCAACATCATCCTCGAAATCGCTGATCCGGTCTACCGCCCAGCCTACCTTGAACACAAAGGTATCGGCCCCGGCGCCGCCGACGAGCCTGTCACGCCCGATGCCACCCATCAGGGTATCATCACCATTACCGCCATCCAGCACATCGGCACCGCGGCCACCGCGCAAAATATCATTGCCAAGCCCGCCGATGAGCAGATCGTCCTTGCCGTTGCCGTTTAGCACATCATTGCCGTTGTCGCCGCGAATGATATCCTCGCCACCCTTACCTTTGATCACATCCTTGCCATCACCGCCCCACAAGACATTCTTCGCGATATTACCGGTAAGAAAATCATCACCCGAACCGGAAAAGAACTTTTCGATGATGGTGCCGCGCATGATAACCATATTGCCGGTCAACCCGCCAACGCTGGAAATGGCTTCCGGATTCAAATCAACGGTTTGATTGGCGGTTTCGTTTGAAAAGTTTATTTTGTCTATGCCGCCATCATCAATGATGGTAAAGGCGGCATCCGCCTTGATCCACTCATCATAATAGCCGCCCGCATTCGAGCCTTGGCCATAGGTGGTGTCACCCGTTCTCAGGTTGCCAGCGGTGCCGTATAACGCCTGAATTGCCAGAATATCGGCGATCATCGGGGTCATAACACCTGAAAAGCCCGATACAAAGTAATCCCAACCCGCCTCAATCGAGGTGTTTTCATAGGGGCTGAAATAGGACATGATACTGGCTTGCCACGAGTCATTTAGGTAATGATTATTTCCATATGACGCAGGTCCCTCTGTGATATAGGTCGCAGATCCATTATAATTCCCTGCGTGGTCCAGCCCTAGCGTATGGCCGATTTCGTGCATATAGGTCAGGAATGAATAGGAATCTGTGGTGGTGCCATTGTTAACAAACCAGCCAGTGCCGACATTGACCGATGCTGCATAAATTGTGCCACCGGGGCCGCTCCAAGAATCTATCCCGGCAAATGCTCCGGCGTCGGCGTCGTCAAATGTTATTTTTGCAGCACCACCGATTTGCTGGAAATTAATGCCAGTAACCATTGTCCAAGCCTCAAGCGCCTGAAGTGCAAGGTTTTTCCCGTCTATTGTAAGTTGGGTGACGTTGACTGTCAGCGTGCCACCCGGCGCTACATTAAAGCTCGCGCCACCCAGCCAGTTGTAAGCCAGAAAATCAGATATCTGACCATATTCGAAGGCCGGCAGCAATTCGGCGCGGCGCGTGTCATTCTCTAGGTCAGCCGGTTGCGCGTTTAGCATCAGGTCCGATTTTTCGAGCAATGAAATTGACATATGAAAACCTTAAGGCACATTTAAATTTTGTTAACATATACGATAACGTGTATTTACCTGTCGAGCGTTTATTGCGTTAATCCAATAAAAAGCCCCTCCCGTTGCCGGAAGGGGCTAAAATTTGCCGTTGGCCGCGCTTAAACCGCGCCGTCTATCCAGCTTTTGAGCGCGGCTTTCGGGGCGGCGCCGGTTTTGTTGGCCACCACTTCACCGCCCTTAAACAGGAAAAGCGCCGGAATGCCGCGAATACCGAGCTGGGCCGGAATATTTGAATTTTCATCCACGTTCAGCTTCGCGATTTTCACCGTGCTGCCATATTCCTCCGAAAGCTCCTCGAGCGAAGGGCCGATCATTTTGCACGGGCCGCACCATTCGGCCCAAAAATCAACCACCACCGGCACGTCTGAGTCAAGCACATCGGCCTGAAAGCTGCTATCGGTTACTTTAAATGTTGCCATCCTCTGGCCTCCTGTTTTCAAATCCCGGTTGTGGGTAATCTAGGGTCGCGGTCTGGTATCGTCAAGCGCTGGCGGCGCGCTTCAGTGCCGCATCAAGCAGGTGGGGCGGTATTTCCATAAGCTGGCTCGTGGCTGTCCAGAGAATGGCAGGTTTCACGGGGCGCTCCGGCCATATTTCCTGCAACGCCGCCTTATAGGCCGCCATTTGCCGCAAAAAGGCCTCGGGCGTTTCATCGGCGCTTTCCGGCACCTGCGGGTTGGATTTGAAATCCACCGCCAAAATCTCCTCTCCCACCAGCAAGGCATCAATGCGGCCCTCTATCGGGCCGATGCCGGGCAAACTGGCAGCTATCGGCACCTCAAATAGCGTGTCAGCTGCGAAAATAGCCGCCAGATCGGGGTGGGAAAGGGTTGTGAGCGCTTCCTCGACCACGCCTTCCAGCGGCGTATCCAGCATCGATTTCGCGGCGTTCTCGCGGGCTTCAGGTGCCAGTTTGGCGAGGTTTTCGAGCAGGGTATGAATTTGCGTGCCACGCAAAAGCGCATTTTCGTCGGGGGTGGCACCCGAAATGGTATGCGCACCACCAAGGGCCGAAGGGCTGCGCGGGCGCGGCGGCTTTTCGGGCTTTTCGGCATTTTTTGCCCACCATGCAGGAAGTGCAATTTCTTGTGGTGCTGCCACCGGCGCGGCGGCGGTTTCCAGCTCCCAATGGTTTTCCAGCAGCAGGCGGCCATCGGGGCTGGTGCGCCCGCCCAGCGCGCTGGCGGCTTCAAGGGCGGGGTCATACCAGTTATCGGCCCCTTTGCTGCGCGCCCCCGATCCGGCAATGATCAACCAGCTTTCAGCACGGGTGAAGGCCACATAAAGCAGGCGCATCCGCTCTTCTTTTTGCAACTCCTGCTTTCGCCGGTGCGCCGCCAGCAGCTTTTCGGGCAGGTTCTTGGTGTCAAACCCGCTGGTGGCCAGCCCTTCGGGCAGCGGCAATACAGCACTGCCTTTCACCTCATGCTTTTTAACGGTTTGCGGCAGGATAACGATGGGGGATTCAAGCCCTTTGGCCCCGTGCACGGTCATGATCCGCAACAGGTTGTCTTCCTTGTTGAATTGTCGCTTTACCGATAGCGCTTCCGCGCTGATCCACGCCAGAAATCCGGTCAGGCTCGGGGCGGCGCTGCGCTCGTATTCCAGCGCTTGGCGCAGCAATTCATCCACGCCTTCCTCGGCCTCCGGCCCCAGCCGCGCCAGCAGCTTTTCGCGGCCCCTGTGATGAATGAGAATGCGCTGGAGCAGCTCGAACGGGCGCTCATAATCGGTATTGGCGAGCATATCCGAGAGCATCTCGTCGGGCTGCACCGCCTGCCACAAGCTGCCCACGCGGCCATGCGCAAGGCTAAAAAGATCAGCCTCGCTGCGCCCGCAAAGCGGCGAGCGCAAGGCACAGGCAAGGCTGAGGTCATCTTCCGGGTTGGCGGCAAACTGCAGCAGCGCCAGCAGGTCTTTCACCGCCAGCTCTTCCACCACTTTCAGCCGGTCGGCCCCGGCCACCGGCACGTTTTTGGCCTTAAGCTCTTTCAGCAACGCCCTGAAAAGCGTGCCGCGTGATTGCACAAGGATCAGGAAATCACCCGCCTGAACCGGGCGGGTTTTGCCGGGCAAAACCTGCCCCGAAGCAATAATGTCCGCCACCCGCGCCGCCACATCCCGCGCCAGCTGCAACACAGGGTCGCTGGCGGGCAGGCTGTCTACGGGTGCGTCCCACGGCAGTTGCTCGGGCCGGTCGTCTTTTTCATAAAACGGCCAGATCTCCACCCGCCCCGGTGACCTGTCATCAACCGCGATATGCGATATATCTCCGACAATACCGCCTTTGGCATCACCTTCAAAAATTTTGTCAACCAGCGCCAGTATCGGCGGTGCCGAGCGAAACGAACATTGCAGCCCGCCTTCAAACATCGGCGATTCAACCGCCATCAACCGCGTGTGCAGCAATGCCTTGACCCGCCCGAATTCGTGTGGATCCGCCCCCTGAAACGAAAAGATCGACTGTTTTTCATCGCCAACCACAAAAATGGTGCGCGGGCTGTCGGATTCTGACTGCGCCGCATAAATCTCCTCGGCAAGGGCTTTCACGATATCCCATTGCAGCGGGCTGGTATCCTGCGCTTCATCGACCAGAATATGGTCGATGCCGCCATCAAGCCGGTAAAGCACCCATTGCGCCATATCCGATAGGCGCAGCAGGGCATCGGCCTTACGGATCAGGTCCTCAAACTCCAGCTTGCTACACGCGGCTTTTTGGGCACTGTACCGGCCCAGAAAATTAGCGGCAAAAGCATTTAGCACCCGCGCCTTTTCATAAGCGGCCAGCGCCAAACGGCTTTGCCGGGCCTCATAAACACGCTCGATAAACATGCTCACCAAATCAAACGCCCCGGCAAAGGCATCTTTGGTTTTTTTGTTCGGGAAGCTGCTGGTTTTGCGTCGGTTGCCCGAGGTCAGAAAAACCGTTTCAAGCCAATCCAGCGCCATGGATACCGGCGCTTTTTTATATTCGGCCAGCACCTTGGCGGCCTTCGGATCATGGCCCTTGTCATTGCGCATCATCGCCGCAACGAGGGCGTCAATTTCTGAATCACTCACCCCTTCCATCACCCGTGCCAACAGCATTTCCTCGCTCAAGCCCGGTTCGGCTTCGATCACTTTTGCCGCTTCATCCGGGTAAAACCCGGCGTCAAAAAGTTGCTGGAACTTCTGGAAATCAACAATATAACTGGCTGGATCACCATTGAGGGCGATAAATTCGGCAAATAGATCAGGGGCATCGCCCGCCATTGTATCCAGCACCTCGCGGCGCAGCTCTGCGGCCTGCCGTTCATCCAGCAGCTCGAAATCGGGCGACACCTGTGCTTCCAGCGGGAAACGGTGCAGCAAAGATTCGCAAAAGGCGTGGATGGTCTGGATTTTCAGCCCGCCCGGGGTTTCGAGTGCGCGGGCAAAAAGCGAGCGGGCCCGCATAAGCTGAGCGTCGGGCAGATCAACCTCGCCCAGCGCCGCCAGCGCTTCGCGCAGCGCTGCATCAGGCATCATCGCCCATTGCCCGAGCTGCTTGAACAGCCTGTTCTGCATTTCGGCGGCGGCGGCTTTGGTGAAGGTCAGGCACAGAATTTTACCGGGCGCGGTGCCTTGCAGCAACAGGCGCGCCACGCGGTTGGTCAGCACCCGGGTTTTGCCCGAGCCGGCATTGGCCGACACCCAGGCCGAGCGCTTGGGCAGAGCCGCCGCGATCTGGGCTTTCGTCGCCTCGATGATGCGTGCTTCGCTCATGGGATCACCTCGACTAGCGGCTGGTCGTCATCCTGCCATTCGCCGCGCCGCGCCAGATGGTCATAATCGCCATCAAAGCTACTGAGCTCGGGGCGAAGCCGCGCCGCATAGCCCTTTTCGAGCCCCTGAAATGTGGCCAGAAAGCCGACAACCCGCTGCCACACGTCATCCATCACCGGATCATCCGCTTCAAAGCTGATCACCGCCGGGTCATTGCCCAGATAAATCAGCGATAGCCCGGCGACATGGCTGGCTTTCAGGTCAGTAAACCCCTGAGCCTCTGCAATGGCCCCCTCAAGTGGTAGCTGCACCTTGAAGGCCTTGATTTGCTTGGCTGATTCCTTGCTGCCTGCTTTATAATCATAAATAAGCGCGCCGCCTGACGGGGAAATATCAATCCGGTCGGCTTTGGCGGTGAGGGTGGTATCAAATACCGGGCCTTTGGCAATGCGCGCGCCCGAAATTTCGAGCCCGAAAGGCGCGCCTTGTTGCCGCCGTTCGGCCTCACCCTCAAGAAAAAACCCGCGCGCCTGCATAAGGTGATGCCGCCATAGCGCGCGGGTGGCGGGCCATGGCACTTCTTGCAACGCCTCCTCAACACATTGATCATAAAGGCTTTCCGGTGCATTCGGCAGGCCACCCATGCTCTGCTTTACGAAAAGCTCCAATGCTTTGTGCACCACGTTGCCGCGCAATATCGGGCTTGGCTCGGCGGTCAGCGGCTCCAGCGGGCGCAGGGTTAAAATTTGGCTGGCATATATTGCGTAAGGGTCGCGGATCAGGGTTTCAATGCGGGTCACCGAAAGCCTGCGCGGCCTTGCGGCCACAGGTGGCGCGGGGCAGGGGCGTTTGGCCGGTTGCGGCTTGCCTGCCGGTCGGTCCAGCACGCTGGCAAGGGCCAAAAGCCGGTCGCCGCGCGCGCTCATTTCCTTCAGGGCATTTTCACCGCCTTCCATACCGCCCAGCAGGTTTTGCAGCCGCAACAGCCAGCGCGAGGCAACGCTTGGCGCTTCGCCATCCCGCAAACTGCGGGAGATAACCACTTCGGCAGCGCCCATCGCCTGCTGGAAATCATGCGCTGAAAGCCCGATTTGCCGCTCGGGCAGCATCAGCCCCACCTGCCGCCGCATATCGCGGTTCAGCCACGGGTCATGGCCCGAAACCTTGGGCCAGATACCCTCGTTGAGCCCGGCCGCGATCACCAGATCAGGGCTTTGCAGGCGGGCTTCCAATGTGCCCCATATCGCAATATCGGGGTGGGCCAGCAACGGGTCGGCCGGCACCTCGAGCCGCTCGAGCACAGTGGTAAAAAGCGCCCGATACTGCGGGGCCGAATAAAGGCTGGCATGGCTTTCGCCCAAACCCAGCGTTTCAAACACTTTTGCCACCTCGTTTCCGGCTTCCTTTTCCCACAGGGCGGCACCGGCAAGCTGTTCGGCGGTTTTCCTATGCAGCTTGGCCCAAGCAAAAAGCGGCCGCGGAGTGGCGTCCCTCAAAGGCGTAAAAACCGTGTGCAGGCGCGCCAGCCACACCGCGCCGCCCTTATTTTTGTCTTTCCAGTCGTCAAACCCTGCCAAGTCAAGCTGCACCGGCCCTGCCCGCAGGGCCTTGCGCTCAAAGCGGCGCGCAAGGCTCAGGTGGGCTTGGCGGCTGTCAACACCCGCTGCACATAGCGGATGTTTCAATATTTCCATCAGATTAACCGGCGTCGGCGCTGCCCCCAGCGCCGTGGCCACCATGCGCAAAAACACCCCCGGCGGGGTAAGCTTGGCGGGGTGGCCGGCGCTGTCATCCGGGGTAATGCCCCAGCGTGAAAGCTCGGCCGCCACCCGCCGCGTCAGGTTTCGGTCAGGCGTGACCAGCGCCGCTTTTTGCCCCAGCGCCACGGCTTCGCGCAGGCGAACCGCAATCGCCATGGCCTCATGGCGGGCATCGGGCGCGCTTAAAAGCGTCAGGTTTTGGGTGGCAACGGGCAGGTTTTTGGCCAGCTTGGGGGCTTCGGCCAGCCAGTGCGGGGTTATTGGCGCGGGCCGCAATGCCAGTGAAACCAGCGCATTGCGCGCCGGATTATGGTGGCCGCCCTCAAACCATAGCGGCAGCGCCGCCGGGTCAAACCCGACGCGCCCCGAAAGCTCGGCAAAGCCGAATTGCGGGTGTTCTTCCCCGAGTTGGCCCCATAAATCTGTTGGCGTCGTATAATCATACCCCGGCAACACCACAGCCCCTTGCGGCAAGGTGGCCACGGCCTGCATCAGCATCGCCGTGACGGCGCGGGAGCCGGTAGAGCCTGCCACAATGACCGGATGCTGCGGTGGTTTGACCTGCCACTGCGCCATCAGTTCCTCCACGGCGGCCCGTTGCCGCGCCTCGGCACCGGTCAGCATTTCTGCCGGCAGTGCCGCCTGATAAGTGTTTAAAATGGCCAAGAAATCGAGGTTTCTTTGCCAGTGCGCCGACAGATGCTGGGTTTTGATCGCGGCCAATGCCTCAAACCCAACATCTTCGCTGGCCATTTCATCCTGCAAATCGGCCAGGGTTTCGGCAAGGCCAAACATCGCGGTTTTCGGGGCCAGTTCCGGCTGGGCCTCCAAAAACGCCCCGACCAGATCAGCCAGTGCCAAATGCCGCAAAAACCGTGCTTGCGCGGCGGGCACACCCACGCCATTGCCAAGATCAGAGATCACGCGGATATCGGGCAACAGGCTCGCGCCACCCTCGGCCAGCAGTGTTTCCAGCCGCCGTTGTGCCCGCCGCGTGTTTACCAATATCATCACCCGTGCGCGGCTCTCCGGCGCGGCATTTTTTAACCGCGCCCGCAACCCCTCCACAAAGCCTTGCGCGAAATCACAGCCAACAGGCAGGCCAAAAACGCGGGGGGTGGATTGTGGCGTGAAAAACATGCTGTGCCTCGGTTATGCTTGCACCGAGTGTGGCTTTTGCCCGCCCCCCATGCAACGGGAAATTGTGCAAACCGGCGGAAAATATTTGCCGCCCTAATAGCTGAAATGCCGGTTTTTCCCCAGCGGCGCGCGGGCTTGCGCCAGCGATACCTCCAGCGCCTCGCGATTCCACACCACTTCGACAATCGCGCCGGTCGGGCGGGCTTGCTCGGGCGGGGTGTCAGTGCCGCTTTCCCATTCCGAGCCATTGGCAAAAGTTAACCGCGCGCCGGTGCGCTCCAGCAAGGTTTTGGCAATAAAAAGCCCGAGGCCCATGCCCTCATACCCCGGTCTTTCAGGGTCCACCTGCCCGCGTTTGCGCATAAACGGGTCTCCTATGCGGCCAATAAGCTGTGCGGGGTAGCCCGGCCCGTCATCGCCTATACGCACCCGCAAATGTGCCTTATCCCAGGAAATATCGATCCATACGGTGGTTTCGGCGTAGTCAACGGCATTTTGGATAAGGTTGCGCAAACCGTGGATGATTTCAGACTGGCGCGCCACCAGCATATGGTCTGCGCCGGGGCCGTCATTAATACGGCCGTTGATACGCGGCACAATCTGCTTGCCGCGGTGCAAATGCGGCTCCGATGCTTCTTGCACCAGCGCCGAAATCGGGGCAATCTGCATCAGCATGTCATCTTTTCCCGACCGGCCCATTTCATGCAAAATATCGCGGCAACGCAGGGCCTGCGCGCGGATCAGCTGCGCATCTTCCAGCAATTCGGGCTGGTCGGCCAGCTCGTCGGCCAGTTCGGCGCTGGCCATGGTGATGGTCGCCAGCGGCGTGCCGAGCTCATGCGCGGCCGCTGCCACCACACCGCCAAGTGCGGTTAGCCGCTGCTCACGGCCAAGCGCCGCCTGCGTGGCCGAAAGTGCTTGCGACATCGAAAAAATCTCGCGCATGATCCGGCGCGCATAGACCGCCAGAAAAACCACCGTAGTGATCAGCGCAACCCATGTGCCCTGCAATAAAAACAGCGGCAAGGCCAGAGTTTCGCCCGTTTTCAGCTGCAGCGGAACCGCAAAAAAAGCCAGCCCGGTAATGAGCACAAACGAGGCAATGCCAAGGTAAAGGGTAGCCCGCAGATTAAGCGCGGTAGCGGCCATAACCACAGGTGTGAGCAGCAGCACCGAAAACGGATTCGACAAGCCGCCGCTCATAAACAGCAAGGCCGCCAGCTGCGCGAGGTCAAACATCAGGTTAAACAGTGCCGCCCGCTCCGAAAGCCGCCGGTTTTCGGCATAAACCACGGTCGCCACCACGTTGAGGCCAACCGCAACCCCGATAATGGTGGTGCTGATATCCAGCCGGATATCCAGATTCAGGTAGCTTGTCGCGATCCAAAGCGCCGTGGCCTGACCTAGAATGGAAAACCAGCGCAGCGCCACAACCGTGCGCAGCCTGACCCAGCTAAAACGGGCGTGATTTTCGATACCTGGTTCGGACAGATCAACCATGGCTGTTTTTAACATGGCCGGGGGCGAACCAAAAGCTTGAAACTTCACTGCCCCCCGCGCAACATCGGGGATGTGGACAATCAACGCCGCGCTGCCTACACATAACCGCGTATCAACACGAAGGAGGGCACCATGGCCGAGGCTTATATTTGCGATTATATCCGCACCCCGATCGGCCGTTTTGGCGGCGCGCTTTCTTCGGTGCGCCCCGATGATCTCGGGGCGATTCCGCTAAAGGCCCTGCTGGCCCGCAACCGGGGCCTTGACCCCGCCCTGATCGATGATCTGATATTTGGCTGTGCCAATCAGGCGGGGGAAGATAACCGCAATGTCGCACGGATGTCGCTGTTGCTGGCCGGATTTCCCGAAACCGTGCCGGGCACCACCATCAACCGGCTCTGTGGCTCCGGCATGGATGCGGTGATTACCGCCGCGCGCGCCATCAAGGCCGGCGAGGCGGATCTGATGATCGCGGGCGGGGTGGAAAGCATGAGCCGCGCCCCTTTTGTGATGCCCAAGGCCACCGAGGCTTTTTCGCGCGTTAACGAAATTTATGACACCACCATCGGCTGGCGCTTTGTCAACCCGCTGCTCAAAGCCCGATACGGGGTGGAAAGCATGCCCGAAACCGCCGAGAATGTGGCCGAAGAATTTGGCATCAGCCGCGCCGATCAGGATGCTTTTGCCCTGCGCAGCCAGCAGCGCGCCGCCAGCAGCCGGGCGCGGCTGGCGCGGGAAATAACCCCCGTTACCGTGCCAAACCGCAAAGGCGCGGCAACCATTGTCAGCCTTGACGAACACCCGCGCGACACCACATTGGCCGCGCTTGCCGCCCTGCGCACCCCGTTTCGCGAAGGCGGCAGCGTAACGGCGGGCAATGCTTCCGGGGTTAATGACGGCGCGGCGGCGCTGATTATTGCCAGCGAGGCGGCGGCAAAGCGCCACGGCCTCACCCCGATTGCCCGCATTCTGGGCGGGGCGGCCAGCGGGGTGGCCCCGCGCATCATGGGCTTTGGCCCCGCGCCAGCCGCCCGGAAACTATGCGCGAATCTTGCGCTATCTCCGGCTGATTTTGCCATCATCGAATTAAACGAGGCTTTTGCCAGCCAATCGCTCGCCACGTTGCGCAACCTCGGGCTGGCCGATGATGCGCCGCATGTTAACCCCAATGGCGGCGCAATCGCGCTTGGGCATCCGCTTGGCATGTCGGGCGCGCGGCTCTGCGGCACGGCGGCGCTGGCGCTTGCCGCCCCGGGCGACAAGGCATTGGCGATGATGTGTATCGGGGTTGGGCAGGGGCTCGCCATGGCGATGGAACGGGTTTAGCCGCTAAAAAACCAGCCGCAAGCCGTTCATCACATCCTGACGCACCGCCAGCCGCAGGCTTGGCTCATCTCCGGCGCGCAGGGATGCCAGAATTTTTCGGTGGTTGATAGAGGCCAGTTGCCGTTGCTTGTTGCCATATAGCTGCCGCATGGTTGGCCCCGATTGTAGCCAGACGGTTTCAACCATGGCCAGCATCGCCGGTGCCTGCGCGCGCAAATAGAGGCTGCGGTGAAACTCGAGGTTGAGCCGCACATAGCGGGCTGCATCGTTTTCGATGATCGACTGGTCGATGGTATCGTTCAGCGCCTCCATCCGGTCGATCAACACGGTGTGGGCGCGTGGCAGGGCGCGGCTGGCCAGCTCGGGTTCCAGCAAGGCGCGCAGGGCGGCCAGCTCTTCGATCCGGTCGTTGTTGGGCTCGGGGGTGGAAACCCGCCCGGATTGTGAAACACTGAGCGCCCCTTCGGCGCAAAGGCGGCGCACCGCTTCGCGCACCGGGGTAATGGAAAAGCCGAACTCGGCGGCCACGCCGCGCAGCGTGAGCGCCTTGCCCGGTGGCATCGCCCCGTTCATGATTTCGTTGCGCAAGCGCCGATACACCTGCTCATGCGCTGGCGGGCTATCAGACAACGATTCTTTTTTTCTGAACATGATTATTTGTGATCACAAATACCGCAACCGTCAAGCGCCCTTGAAATCAAACCGGTGCAGCCCACCGCCATTTTGCTTGAGCCAACGCCGCGGGGCCTCGTATTCCGGCATCAGCGCCGCCACTTCGGCCCAGAAGGCCGGGGCGTGGTTCATCTCGCGCAAATGCGCCACTTCATGGGCCACCACATAGCGCAGCACCGCGGCAGGTGCGAGCATAAGGCGCCATGAAAACATGAGATTGCCCTCGGAATTGCATGAGCCCCAGCGCGCGCGCGGATCCCGCAGGCTGATCTTGCCAAACCCGGCCCCGAGCGCGGCTGCGTCACCCTCCACCAGTTTTGTGATCACATTTCGTGCCCGCGCCTTTATAAACCCCTCCAAGGCCTTGCCCGCTGGCCGGTTTCCGGGCAAAAATATCTTTCCCGGTGCCAAAACCACCCGCGCGCGGCTGTGCTGCTCGAGCAAAAAAGAGTCGCCTTGCAGGGATATTTCAACCCCGGCGCGGATGGTCACCCGCTCGGGGGTTTTTTCCAGATGGGTCCGCAGCCAATTTTCCTGCGCCAGCAAAAACCGCGTTGCCGCGCGCGACGAGCTGCGCTTGGGCAGGGTCAGCCGCGCCGTGCCATCAACCGACGAAACCCTTAGCGTCATCCGCTTGGCGCGCGAATCGCGCCGTAACCTGACCAAAATCGGCGGATCGCCAATTTCAACCGTTTCAGCCATTCAAATGCTGGGCAATAAAGGCCTTTACCTTCGGGGCAATGATGCCGCGCCAGCGCGAGCCGTTAAACACGCCATAATGGCCCACACCTTTTTGCACATAGTGCTGGCGCATATTTTCGGGCAGCTTATTCACCAGCCGGTGGGCAGCCTCGGTTTGGCCAAGGCCGGTGATATCGTCTTTTTCGCCCTCGACGGTCATCAGGGCGATATCGGTAATTTTGGAGGGGTCAACAAGGGTGTTGCGATAAAAATAGGCGCCAATGGCCAGCAACCGCTTTTGAAACACCCGCTCGATGGTTTGCAGATAATAGGCGGCTGAAAGATCCATCACCGCCATATATTCATCATAAAACTTCCGGTGGGCCTCGGTGCTGTCACCGTCGCCTTTTACAAGGTTGTGAAAATGGTCGGTATGGGCATCGACATGGCGATCAAGATTCATCGACATAAAGCCGGAAAGCTGCAAAAACCCGGGGTAAACCTTGCGCAAACACCCCTTGTTGGGCCATGGCACGCGGGTAATCACGTTGCGCTCAAACCAGCTCAGCGCTTTGGAGGTGGCAAGCTTGTTGGGCTGCTGCGGGTTCATGGCCGTATCAATCGGCGAGCCCATCAGGGTCATCGAACTCGGGCGGTAAGCCGCCTTTTCAGCCGCCATCAGCGAGGCCGCCACCAGCATTGGCACCCCGGGCTGGCACACGGCAAGCACCGCGGGGCGCTCACCATCTTCACCGAGTTTCGCGCAGAATTTGATCAGATAGTCTACATAATCATCGAGATCGAAATCTCCGGCGCTAAGCGGCACATCGCGCCCGTCTGTCCAGTCAGTGATATAAACATCGTGATCAGGCAGCATTTCCTTGACCGTGCCCCGCAGCAAGGTGGCGTAATGGCCGGAGAGCGGCGCAATGATCAGCAGTTTCGGGTGCTTTTTGCCGGTTTGCCGCTTGAAGTGCAGCAAATCGCAAAAGGGCAGGCGCAGCGCGATTTCTTCATCCACCTGCACCTCGGCACCATCGATCACGGTGCATGCCAGTTCGAAATCCGGCTTTACGTAGCGCTTGGTTGCCTTGATAAACATATCAAGCCCGGCCGCAGAGACCCGCGCACCATAGCTTTCAGCCATCGGGTTGATCGGACTTTGCAGCGCCTCGCGGTTTAGCCGCGCCACTTCCCGCATGGGCGAAAGTGCCGCATGGGTCATTTCGTAAGCATGATAAAGCATTTTGGTCCCCTTTGGCGCGACGCTAGCCTTGAATTTGAATCGCATCAAGGTCTTTTCGCAGTTGCAACATAGACAATGTGCCGCAATCCGGCAAAAACAGGCTATCAAAACAGCGTAAACCCTTTGACAATGCCCTCACGCATGTGTCAGTTGGCGGTTGAATTGCAATTTTTTGACAGGGGACTCTCATGCCCAAAGAAGAATGGGGTGTAAAGCGCGCCTGCCCCAAATGCGCTGTGCGGTTTTACGACCTGCAAAATGATCCGATGACCTGCCCCGCCTGCGGTGCCGAGTTCACCGTTGAAAGCCTGATGGATAGCGGCAAAAGCCGCGTGGCCGCAGCCAAATCGCCAAAATCTGCCGCACCGGTTGTTGACGAGGCCGAAGAGGTGCTCGACGATGATGACGATGACGTATTGGCGGCTGACGATGATCTTCTGGACGATGATGACGACGACACGGTGGACCTCGAAGAGATCGCCGATGTTGCCAAGGAAGATGATGATTCCTAAACGGTGAACAAGACCGCGCATATCCTTGACACCGTCTTTGGCTTTTCCGGCTTTCGGGCCGGGCAGCAGGAAATTGTCAGTGCGGTCGAGGCCAAGGCCGATGTCTTGGCCATATTGCCAACGGGCGCTGGCAAATCCCTTTGCTTTCAGCTTCCGGCTTTGCTGCGGGAGGGGGTGACGGTGGTGATCTCACCGCTGATCGCCCTGATGCGGGATCAGGTGGCCAGCCTGCAACAGGCCGGGGTGGCGGCTGGCGCGCTTACCTCGCTCAATACCGAGGAAGAAACCGAAGCGGTGTTCCGGCAGATCGATTCCGGCACCCTGAAGCTGCTTTATATGGCACCCGAGCGGCTGGCCAATTTTGGCAGCCTTACGCTTTTGCAGCGCATAAATGTGCAGCTATTGGCGGTGGACGAGGCGCATTGTGTATCGCAGTGGGGCCATGACTTCAGGCCGGATTATCTGAAAATCGGAGAGCTGCGCCGCCAGCTTGGCGGGGTGCAAACCATTGCCCTTACCGCCACCGCCGATGAAGATACCCGCGGCGAGATCATCGCTAAATTATTTGAAAAGCCACCAACGGTTTTTATTGGCGGTTTTGACCGGCCCAACCTTGGCCTCGCCTTTGAGCCCAAAAACCAGCCCCGCCAGCAGGTTTTGGCCTTTGTGGCGGCGCGCAAGGGCCAGCCCGGTATTATATATTGCGCCTCGCGCAACAAAACCGAGCAGCTCGCCACCGCATTGGCCAAGGAGGGCCACGCCGCACAGGCCTATCATGCCGGTATGGACCCGGATGACCGCCGCGCCGCCGAAGCGCGCTTCAAAACCGCCGACGGGCTGGTAATGTGCGCCACCGTGGCCTTTGGTATGGGGGTCGATAAACCCGATATCCGCTTTGTGGTGCATGCCGACCTGCCGAAATCGGTGGAGGCCTATTATCAGGAAGTGGGCCGCGCGGGCCGCGATGGCGCGCCCGCCGATACCCTTGCCTTTTACGGTGCCGATGATATCCGGCTGCGCCGCGCCCAAATTGATGAGGGCATGGCCCCCAAAGAGCGAAAAGAGGCCGACCATGCGCGGCTCAATTCCCTGCTTGGGCTTGCCGAAGCCTTATCCTGCCGCCGTCAGGTGCTGCTCGCCTATTTTGGCGAGACCCTGCCCGAGCCATGCGGCAATTGTGACCTTTGTGAAAGCCCGCCCGCGCTGTTTGACGGCACCACGGCAGTGCGCAAGGCGCTTTCGGCGATGCTGCGCACCGAAGAGCGCTTCGGGGCCAACCACCTGATCGATATACTGCTTGGCAACAACACCGCCAAAATCCGCCAGCGCGGGCACCATAACCTGCCCACTTTTGGCGCTGGCACTGAATATTCAAAGGCCGAATGGCAGGCGGTTTTTCGGCAAATGACCGGACGCGATCTGGTGCGGCCGGATATGGAGCGCTATGGCGCGCTCAGGATGATGGAAGGCGCGCGGGCCATTTTGCGCGGTGAAAAAAGCATTGATCTGCGCCGCGATACCATTTCCAAGGCCGCCAAAGCCGGCCCGGCCCACCGCCCCGCCGCGCTGGTGGCTGAGGAAGACGAAGCGCTGTTTTCTGCCTTGCGTGCCAAGCGCACCGAGCTTGCCACCGCCGCCAAAGTGCCGCCCTATGTGATATTTGCCGATAAAGCCCTTTCGGAAATGGCGCGGGCCCAACCAAGCACGCTTGATGAATTCGCCCGCATTGGCGGCGTGGGCCGCATGAAGCTGGAACGCTATGGTGCGATATTTCTGGAAGTGATCAACCAGACCCCGACGCCCGCAGTGCACCCGGCGCGCCGCAAGCTTGCAGGGCGCGATGCCGGGCCGCTGTTTGACCAGTTGCAGGCAGCCCAGCTTGAGCTGGTGC
>Ga0316205_10000465_pt1 | contig 74424 bp, 76 predicted proteins | sample 3monthpyrite_MG_FD_204941 | JGI IMG/M metagenome (GOLD analysis project Ga0316205, IMG submission 204941) | Microbial mat bacterial communities from mineral coupon in-situ incubated in ocean water Damariscotta River, Maine, United States -... | ecosystem: Environmental > Aquatic > Marine >...
CTGATCGACGGACTCGGACTCGGACTCGGACTCGGACTCGGACTCGGACTCGGACTCGGACTCGGACTCGGACTCGGACTCGGACTCGGACTCGGACTCGGACTCGGACTTCTGCTGCGCTTCTTGTTCCGAATTTTCGAATGACGAGTAGTCGAGAGGCTCTGGCTCATCATTGTCGAGTTCAGATAGCTCAAGTTCGGGGGTGATAATTGAATCAGGGATCGAAAGGTCACCGACCTCGATTTCAAACTCATCAAGTTCCGCAACGCTAATATCATCAATGACCAATGCAGACTTATCTACATTTTCTGGTTCAGCAATGACTTCAGCTGTAAATACCGTATTACATTTACCGCAGCGTACTTGCCCGTCGGCCACTTGCAATTGTTCGTCAGTGACGTTGAAAAAGGTATGGCAATGTGGGCATTCAGTTTGCATAGAGGTTAACGATACCACTGATTCACGACTTGTGTATGGGGCCTACGCGTTTTGTTCCGCTAAGACGAATCCAGTCACCTTGTTGGCTTGGTTCGCTGATGTCGCAATGGCGGCGATATGCCTTGGCAACATTCTCGGCTTGTTCGGGAAGAATGCCAGATAAAACCAACTGCCCGCCAGGACGCAGTGCTTGGCAAAGCATGTCGGCAAGTTCAGCCAAAGGACCGGCGAGAATATTTGCCAATAACATATCAAAACCGGCATCAGGAAGATCCATTGGCAGGTGGGTGGATATTAAATGGGTGACTGCATTACGTTCGGCATTGTTTTGTGTCGCTTGTAGCGCCTGTGGATCGATATCAATCGCGGTGATCTTTTCTGCACCCAATTTGGCAGCGGCAATGGCGAGAATACCTGAACCACAACCGTAGTCGAGAACTTGCTTACCAGTTAAATCTTGCCCATCTAGCCACTGTAGACAGAGCGAGGTAGTCGGATGAGTACCGGTACCAAAGGCAAGCCCAGGATCAAGCAAAATATTCACGGCATCTGCTTGTGGTGGTTCGCACCAACTGGGCACGATCCAAATTTTTTCACCAAATTGCATTGGGTGATAGTCATCCATCCAAACACGCGACCAATCTTTATCTTCAAGAGGTTCGAGGCGACGACTTGCCATGATCTCGGCAGAGAGTTGTTCAGTCAGCTGTTTGTCTAAGGCTTGGGTATCAATATCAGCCTCGAAAAGACCGGTAATTTCCAGGTTCGCCCATAACGGGGTTTCGCCCGGCAGCGGCTCAAAAATAGGTTTGTCTTCCGCATCAATGAGAGTGACGGCTTGTGCGCCAGCTTGCTCAAGCGCATCACTGACCTTGTCAGCATGCTGAGTATCGGTGTGGAGTGTAAAACGTAGCCAAGGCATGATTAAAGATATTGTAGATCTATGATTGATGATCGATGAATGAAAAGTACTACTGCGTTTTTCCGTTCATCAATCATCAATTCAAATTCATCAATCTAGAGTCCGAGTTTCTTCTCAAGGAAATGGATATTGGCACCACCAGCCTGGAAAGCACTGTCATTCAGAATATCGAGGTGAAGGGCAATATTTGTATTAATGCCATCAATCACTAATTCGCTGAGCGCACCACGCATACGTGCGATAGCAATGTCGCGTGTATCACCGTGAGTTATGATCTTGCCGATCATTGAATCATAATTAGGTGGAACACGGTAACCATTATAAATATGTGAATCAACACGCACGCCAATACCACCCGGTGCATGGAAATTATTAATTAACCCTGGCGACGGCATAAATGTTTCTGCATGTTCAGCATTGATACGACATTCAATAGAGTGTCCGTTGATGGATACATCTTCTTGTTTTATCGATAATTCTAAACCGGCAGCGATACGAATTTGTTCCTTAATTATATCAACACCAGTAATCATTTCTGTAACAGGATGCTCAACCTGTACACGTGTATTCATTTCAATGAAATAGAATTCACCATTTTCGAATAGAAATTCGAAGGTACCTACACCAAGGTATTTTGTTTTACGGCAGGCATCAGCACAACGCTCGCCAATAAAGGCACGTTGTTCTTCAGTAATACCTGGTCCTGGTGCTTCTTCAACTACTTTCTGGTGACGACGTTGCATGGAACAATCACGTTCCCCTAAATGAATAGCATTACCGTGCGAATCAGAGAGAACCTGGATTTCAATGTGACGCGGAGTGCCCAGGAATTTTTCCATGTAGACGATATCGTTATTAAATGCGACGCGTGCTTCACTACGGGTCAGTGAAATGGCATTAAGTAGCGCAGCTTCGCTGTGAACAACGCGCATACCACGACCACCACCACCACCAGCGGCTTTAATAATAATCGGATAACCAATTTTCTTAGCCATTCCTGTGACGTTGCTATCGTCTTCAGTAATCGGGCCATCTGAACCAGGCACACAAGGAATACCGGCAGCTTTCATGGTCTCAATTGCCGCAATCTTGTCGCCCATGGTGCGAATGGATTTTGCCGATGGACCAATGAAGGTAAAGCCACTTTGTTCAACACGTTCAGCAAAGTCAGCATTTTCAGAGAGGAAACCGTAACCAGGGTGGATAGCCATGGCATCGGTGACTTCTGCGGCACTGATTAATGCAGGTACGTTTAAGTAACTGTCGATTGATGCTGCAGGCCCAATACAAACGGCTTCGTCAGCAAGACGAACATGTTTTAGATCACGATCGGCAGATGAATATACGGCAACAGTTTTAATGCCCATTTCACGGCAGGCACGCAGAATACGGAGTGCGATCTCGCCGCGATTGGCTATGACAATTTTTTCAAACATAATTATGTGTTCTTTGTAGCAAGAGAGAGGTTAACGTTACTCGATAACAAACAATGGTTGGTCATACTCAACCGGCTCACCATTATTAATCAGGATAGCTTTAATGACACCACTCTTATCCGCTTCGATCTGGTTAAGGATCTTCATCGCTTCGATAATACAAATAGTTTCACCAGCACTAACAGCTTGACCAACTTGAACAAATTCAGGGCTGCCCGGTGAAGGAGAACGATAGAAGCTACCCACCATAGGAGATTTAACAATGTGTCCACTAGGAATAGCATTGGTGTCTTCGCTAGCTTCTGCCGCAGCGACTGGCGCGGCTGCTACCGGAGCGACAGGTGCAGCCATTGGCATCACTGCAGGCGCAGCAACAGTTGTACTGTTGCGGGTGATGCGTACTGATTCTTCACCTTCTTTGATTTCGATTTCAGCGATGCCAGATTCTTCTAGCAGCTCAATCAATTTTTTTACTTTACGAATATCCATAGTCATTTAACTCATATCTGTTGTTCAGTTTGTTGTAGATTCGGCATGTTTAATCGCCGCCTGCAACGCCAATTCATAACCCTGTGCGCCCAAGCCACAGATAACACCGACAGCGATATCTGAAAAATAGGATTCGCGGCGAAATTCCTCGCGGGCATGGACGTTGGATAAATGTAATTCAATAAAAGGGATTGCCACACCCGCCAGTGCATCACGGACGGCAACACTGGTATGGGTAAATGCGGCGGGATTAATGATGATAAAAGCGACGCCTTCCTGCTGTGCCTGTTGAATGCGATTAACGAGGTCGTGTTCGGCATTACTTTGCATGCAGGCCAAGTCATGTCCGGCTGCATTGGCTTGTTCAGTCAGGGTAGTTTCGATATCAGCAAGGGTGGTCGCACCATAGACATCGGGCTCGCGGGTGCCGAGCAGGTTTAAATTTGGACCATTTAATAAGAGTAACTTCGCCATAAAATGCCTGATTGATTAAATCGCCTCAAATACCGTCTAGATCGAAGCTTTTCCCTGCATGATTAGACCATTTTTATTATAATAATAGACCCATATTGTGCGGGAGATTTTAAGATTTGTCCAGTTATATGCACGTTTCGGGAATTTACCCTAGAAATCGGCGAAAATCGCGACATAATTCACAAAATTGGTCATTGATGAATGATGATCGAGGATTGATGAGTTTTTGAGGGTTAGGACTTTCAGTTCGGACTAAGCGTACCTGCGAATAGCGGAAAAAGATAAGTCTATATGTGCCTAATGAAGGCAGAATGATAAAAGAACGTTGCGGTCATCAATCATCATTCTGCAGTCATCAATATTTCTACAGCAGTGCTTTAATCTTTTCTTCCGCAGTTGTTTTAAGTAATTCACCACGCTGGATGAAATTGATCTTACCCTGGCGATCGACAATCACTGTGTAAGGCAGAGTGCCAAAACGGTTGCCATAAGCCTTGCTGGTATTAATCGCGTCGAGATCACCGAGTAACATCGGGTAGTTCACACCATAAGTGTCAGCAAAGTCTTCGACGTTATCTTTTTCATCGATAGCAACACCGATAAATTGTAGACCTTGTGCGCCGTATTGATCTTGTAGCGCAACAAAGGCCGGTGTTTCTTTACGGCAAGGTGGACACCAGGTTGCCCAGAAGTTAATGACTAATACCTTGCCATTCCATTCAGAAAGTTTGCGCGTAACGCCGTCTATATCAGGCATTGAAAATTCAGGTCGTTGTGAACCTATACTTGCAGGTGCATTAGATTTTTCTTGCACAGCGGTTTTGTTGCCGGCATCTTCGTTACTTGCCGTGTCTGAATTTTTGTCACAGGCAGTCAGTGAAATAGCTAGCAGGCCAGCTAATAATATTTTTGTATTCACGATAATTTTCTCGTTATTGTTATAGTGCTTGTTTTATATGCGCTGCAAAATCCTTGGCATCTTTATAGCCGTAGAAATCCATGCTTTTAATTCGTTGGCCTTGTTTGTTAAAAAATAACAATGCAGGTGGGCCAAAAACGCCAAGACGTTTTTGTACAGCAGAAGTTATGGGATCAGATGGGTCAGTTACATCAACTTGCAATGCAACATATTGGTTCATTAGTCCGGTTACTGTTGCATCAGCAAAAGTACTTTTTTCCATGCGCAGACAGTCAGTACACCAGGTTGCAAAGAAATCGATAATGACAGGCTTGCCTGCAGCGGTGGCTTTAGCAAGTTCACGATCTAAATCCGCGTCAGATTTTATTTGTATAAATAAATCATGTGCAGATTCGCTAGTTGCAGCGCCACTCGTTGAGGTCAGGCCGCTTACTGAAACATTGCTGAAATCAACTGGATGCATAATATCTCGATTGCCCTGCATTCCACCGAGTAGTGATAGCACACCCCAAATCAAAAGTACGGTACCAATACCTTTCCAGAATACACGCCAACCACTTACGCCTTCAGGCAGGCTTTGTGTTGCACCAAGATAGATGCCGAGAGTGATAAAGAAAACACCCCACAACAATAGTACTGGTACGCCAGGTAAGACAGTGAGAATGTAGATCGCAACACCAATCAGCAATACGCCAAAGAAGTATTTAACACTATCCATCCACGTGCCTGCTTTCGGTATTAACGCACCCGCACCAATACCAATAGCGATGAGCACCATACCCATGCCCCATGACATGGAGAACATGATTAATCCGCCGAGAATAGGATCTTGTGATTCAATAGCAACGATAAGTACAGAGAGCAAAATAGGTGAAGCACAAGCACCAACGATCATGGATGACAAAACACCCATGAGGAATACGCCAAATAACGACCCACCTTTTAGACCAGTACTTTTTGTTTGCATACGTGATTGGATCGAGGCAGGCATTTGAATTGTAAACAAACCAAACATAGAAAGTGCAAGCAATACGAGAATTGCACTAACTACACCAATCAGCCAAGGTTCTTGGAAGTATTTTTGTAATTGCTCACCTGAACTACCGGCAAAAACACCGGCTGCGGTATAAATGACCGAGGTACCAAATACATAACTTGCTGCCAACATGCCGCCTTTGAATTTAGAGATTTCCCCATCCTGACTTTGACCAACAATGATGCTTGAAAGAATAGGAATCATCGGTAACACGCAAGGCGTGAAGGTCAAACCAAGTCCAACGGCGAAGGCAACGAGAACATACCAAAGGTAGCCACTCTCGGAATCGGTGGTTTCGTTGTTAGCAACATTACTTATTGATGTTGTTGATTTAGTGGTAATGGCATTACTTAGAACTAAATCCGTTTTCTTTGTCATTGGCGGGTAACAAATTCCCGCATCTGCACAGCCCTGGAATTTTGTAGTAAATGCTAAAGTGCCAGCAGCGGGTGCATTATCGACAGGGATAGTGATAGTCAGAGTGTTTAAATACACTTCAACTTCACCTTCACTACCATCAGGTAAAATGCCATGGTGCATCGTACCCGTTGGCATTTTTATTTCGCCAAGTTGTGCACCTGTAGTCTCGGTTTTGAAATTGAATTTTTCTTTGTATAAGTAATAACCTTTAGCAATCGTCCAGTCAGCAACGATGTTGCCGTTGTCATCCATGCGAACCTGGTAAGCAAAGGCTTCATCTGGCGCTAAAAATTCACGTTGTCCACCAGCCAGTAAACTATTGCCCAATGAACTGAGTTTTTGTATACCACTGCTTGGTGATGTGGTGGCATCGGGGAGGTTTAATAAAATTGTGTGTTTGGCAGGTGGGTAGCAAACACCTAGATCAGCACAACCTTGTGCGCCAACGGTGATGCGTAAAGATTTTGAATCACCGCTTCTTAATAGCGGAACTTTGATCGCAAGTTTATGACGGTATATTTCAATTTCACCTTCAGTGCCATCTGGGCGAATACCAATTTTCTTCTTACCCGGTGGCAAGCTTATGTTACCGAGTTCAATTCCTGCTGTTTCAGATTTGAAATTGAACTTGTCGTTGTACATGTAGTAATTGTCAGCGGCGCGCCATTCAACTTCGACGGTATTGGCATCAATGGCTCGCGCATTCACAGTGAAGGCTTGATCAGGTGGTAATAAATCCTCTTCGTTTATAGCAAGTAGAGGCGAGCTCATTAATAGAGCAAGGGCAGCGATCAGGATTTTTTTCATCATCATAAGTATCTTCGGGTTATTTATACGTTATATGGGACAGTACATTACATGATTTACGTATCCAGTCGAGGTGTCAATGCACAGGATTCACGCACCCAGTCCAGATAGGCCGGCAGCCCAGTATCTATAGAGACAGCGATTACCTCGGGAAGTTCGTAGGGGTGCGAGTCAATAATGTGTTGCTGCAGAGCCTGATAAGCCGCATTGGTTGTCTTAATCAGTAATAACTCTTCAGTGCCTTGCTTGCGTTCGCCCTGCCATTGGTAGATTGAAGTTAGCCCAGGTACGATATTAACGCAGGCTGCGAGCTCGGCATCAACAATCCCTTCGGCCATTGAAACAGCTGCAGCATGGTCGGGGCAGGTGCAGTACACCATTAATAGTGCGTTTGGATCATTCATATTCATTAAGATACAAGATATTCCTGATTTAAGCTTGTAATCAGGATAAATGCCCTTATTCTATGTGGATGCGAGTATCCCACATTTTGTTGTTGTTATTTCTAACAATTCCCTTGGTCGAGATTTACTTCCTTATTAGTGTTGGTCAGGTGATCGGCACGATCTGGACTGTTTTTCTTGTCGTATTTACTGCTGTGCTAGGGGCTGCGTTACTTAGGGCTCAGGGCCTGTCGACCCTGCGCCGAGTGCAGGAAGCCTCGGCGCGTGGTGAAATTCCTGCTTTAGAGATGATGGAAGGTTTGTTGTTGCTCGTTGGTGGGGCATTGCTACTGACCCCTGGATTTTTCACTGATACCATTGGTTTTATCTGCCTTATTACCCCGCTGCGGCAAGCCTTAATTCGTTATTGGATTAAACGCTATGGCTCCAGTATTCAAGGCCAATCCAGGCAGGATTCAGACTCGTCGGGTCCCAGAACACTCGATGGCGAATATTGGAAGGATGACGAGTAACTCATACAGATAGACATCAGAGATGGCATTTTGACGCCTCGATTTGAAACAGAGTATTAACGCCTCCAGCAATTAGTCGAGTTTTTGAAGTCTTTTTACCGTTCAGCCCTTGATTTTTGCTTTTTCGACCCTATTATTAGCACTCAATAGCGAGAGTGCTAACAACACTGACCTAAATAAGATAACTTATTGAATTTATTGAAAATCCTAATTGGAGACTGATTAATGAACATTCGTCCTTTACATGACCGCGTTATTGTTCGACGCACAGAAGAAGAAACTACTAGTGCAGGCGGCATTGTGATCCCTGATTCAGCAACTGAAAAACCAGCGATGGGCGAAGTACTTGCTGTCGGCAAAGGCACCACAAACAACAATGGCGATGTGACTCCTCTGGATGTGAAAGTTGGCGACACAGTCATCTTTGGCAAATTCTCTGGTAGCGAAGTAAAAGCTGACGGCGAAACACTGCTCGTTATGCGTGAAGAAGACATCATGGGCGTGATTGAAGGCTAAGCGAAGCCTCATCACATTCATCATAAAATAGAATTTAAAAGGAACAGACATGACAGCAAAAGACGTAAGATTTGGAGATGAAGCCCGCCAAGGTATGGTTCGCGGCATCAACGTACTCGCCAATGCCGTAAAGGTAACACTTGGTCCTAAAGGTCGTAACGTAGTACTTGAAAAGAGCTTCGGCGCACCAACAGTAACCAAAGATGGTGTTTCAGTTGCGAAAGAAATTGAACTGAGTGACAAGTTCGAAAACATGGGCGCACAGATGGTTAAAGAAGTGGCTTCACAAACTTCTGATATCGCTGGTGACGGAACAACAACAGCAACAGTTTTGGCTCAAGCCATTGTACGTGAAGGCATGAAGTCAGTTGCTGCTGGCATGAACCCAATGGATCTGAAACGCGGTATTGATAAAGCCGTTATTGCTGCTGTTGCAGAATTGAAAGTTCTTTCTACTCCATGTGATGACAATAAAGCCATTGCTCAAGTAGGAACTATCTCTGCTAACTCTGATGACAACATTGGTAACATCATTGCTGAAGCAATGGAAAAAGTTGGTAAAGAAGGCGTTATTACAGTTGAAGAAGGTTCAGCACTGGATAACGAACTTGATGTTGTTGAAGGTATGCAGTTCGACCGTGGTTACCTCTCTCCTTACTTCGTTAATAACCAACAGAACATGACATCTGAAATGGAAACACCACTTGTTCTTATTCATGACAAGAAAGTTTCTAACATTCGCGAATTACTCCCGGTATTAGAAGCGGTTGCAAAAGCAGGTAAGCCACTGTTGATTATCGCTGAAGACATTGATGGCGAAGCATTAGCAACATTGGTTGTTAATAACATTCGCGGCATCGTTAAAGTCTGTGCTGTAAAAGCACCTGGTTTTGGTGACCGTCGTAAAGCGATGTTGCAAGATCTCGCGATTTTAACTGGCGCAACAGTGATTGCTGAAGAAGTTGGCTTATCACTTGAAAAAGCCGGTTTAGATGAGCTAGGTAGTGCAAAACGTATCATTATTAGTAAAGACGAAACGACTGTTATTGATGGTGCTGGTAACCCAACAGAAATCAGTGATCGCGTTAACCAGATTCGTGGCCAAATGGAAGAAACATCCTCTGACTATGACCGTGAAAAAATGCAAGAACGAGTTGCTAAATTAGCAGGCGGCGTTGCGGTAATTAAAGTTGGCGCAGCAACTGAAGTCGAAATGAAAGAAAAGAAAGCCCGCGTTGAAGATGCTCTGCATGCAACACGTGCGGCGGTTGAAGAAGGTGTAGTTCCAGGTGGCGGTGTTGCACTGATTCGTGCACTACAGTCTATCCAGGAACTGAAAGGTGATAACGAAGAACAAAACATCGGTATCGCAATTGCACGCCGTGCAATGGAAGAGCCACTTCGTCAAATCGTGACGAATGCAGGTGATGAAGCTTCGGTTGTTTTATCGAAAGTATTAGAAGGTAAAGGTAACTTTGGTTACAACGCTGCTAACGGTACTTACGACAACATGATCGAAATGGGTATTCTTGACCCGACTAAGGTGACACGTAGTGCATTGCAAAATGCGGCATCTGTTGCTGGTCTGCTTATTACTACTGAATGTATGGTTGCTGAAGTAGCATCTGATGATGGTGCTGCCGCTGGTGCTGCTCCAGATATGGGTGGAATGGGCGGAATGGGTGGAATGGGCGGCATGATGTAATGCTGTACTAAAAATGTCGGAGACGAGCAGTTATTGCGTATCCGGATATTTTCAGAACACCATTAGTACCCTGAAGGCCTCACAGAAATGTGGGGCCTTTTCATTTTTTGTTAGTGTTTAAAAATGGTCGTGTATAACAATTTCATCCATTTCTAATTGCGTTGGTCTGGGTCTAGCTGGTTGAGCGGCCTTACCAATGGCAACCATCATTGTCACAACATGATCGTTAGGCAGGTTAATGAGCTTGCCAACGGCATCAAAATCAAAGCCGTCCATAGGGCAGGAGTCATAGCCCATATCTTTGGCCATTAACATCAGTGTTTGTGCCACGATGCCACAGGATCGCATTGCTTCATCACGTTGAACACGATCTAGATCGCGGTAATAACTGTCAATTGCACCAACCATGTAGTCCTGTACTTCTTTTGGTGCGTTATCCCAATAGCGCACGGGCTGTTTTTCCCATGCCTTCAAGTCAGCACATAACACGATCAACATTGATGCATCGGTCACCTGAGCCTGATCCCACGCAGCAACACGAAGTTTTTTTCTCAGGTCTTTATCCTGCACTAATACAAAACGGTAATTTTGCTGATTAAAAGCGGTAGGCGATAATTTTGCCATTGAGAAAAGATGTGCAATCTCTTCATCAGTCATATTATGTGAAGAGTCGTAGTGTTTGACGGCACGGCGTTCTTTAATAGCATCTGTTAGTTGCATGTCAATGTCCTGTAATTTAAGTTGAGTAAATACTCATCCCTGAGTAATAATTTCCTGATAATACTTTATGACTTATTTTTTGCATCAAGGCTGATGTTGCCGGCACCATGAGTGTAAAGGAGTAACAAGCCACCACTAATCGCCAGATTTTTCATGAATAAGATCGATTGCATTTGATCGGCAAAATTAAAGTGAAATAATATCGCTGACAGTAAAGTAAAACCAGCCAAAGCCAGAGCAGCGAGTCGTGTTTGCCAGCCCACGATGAGCATTATCGGGGCGATGATTTCCAGTGCAATGACGACAGGTAATAATTCACCGGGAACACCCTGCGAGTTCATATAGGCTTGTATTCCGGCATAGCCAGTGATCTTGCTGATCCCGGCGAGTAAAAAGATAGTTGCAAGTAAAAGTCGTGCACTAAGGTCAATGTAATTTTTCATGGTACTACTCCTTATTTTTGATAATAAATAAAACGGTTACGGTAAATCGAATATCAGCGCTTCGGCATCTTCTGCGCTGTGAAAGTCCACTATGGCAACGTCACTGATTGTGGCGCCATCGCCTGCAGATAACGGTGCACCATTGATTGTGATTTCACCGGCAACAAGGTGCACATAGATTGTTCGACCCGAATCAGGTTGGTGAGAAGCGTCTTGCCCTGCACTGAGTCTGAGTTGGTATAGGTATGCATCTTGATGGATCAGTAATGAATCATTTCGTGCATCCGGTGAGGCAATCAATTGCAAACCTTGCTGTTGTGCGAATTTCTTTTGCTGGTAACCAGGCTCGAGACCGTGTTGGTTTGGTTGCACCCATATTTGTAGCAGGGTCAGGGGTTCGGTATGGGAAGGATTGAATTCACTGTGGCTGATCCCGGAACCGGCAGTCATGAGCTGGAATTCACCAGCAGGTAATACTTCGACATTACCCATGCTGTCTTTATGTTCTATGCGGCCACTCATGACATAGGTGATGATCTCCATGTCCTGATGCGAGTGGCTAGCGAAACCTTGACCGGCAGCAATATCATCATCATTAATGACGCGTAGTGCCGACACACCCATGTGTTCCGGGTCATAATAACTGCCAAAAGAAAAACTATGTCGACTCTGCAACCAGCCCTGATTAATTTGGCCGCGTTCGCTACTGTGTCTAACTGAAATCATGCTGTTCTCCTCTGTGTCGTGTTGATTTAACTTGAGAACAGCTTATATGTAATTAATTTATCGATAAATAGGCTGTTCAAAGACATATTGTTTCTTTATAGTTGACAATATGGATCGTTTTCACAATATGTCAGTTTTTGTTGAGGTCGTTGAGCAGGGTGGCTTTACTGCCGCGACGGACAAAACCGGCTTGTCCCGAGCGCAAGTGAGCAAGCTCGTTATGCAACTTGAAGAGCATCTTGGTACGCGTCTGTTGAATCGAACCACACGCCGGATTAGTTTGACGGAAATGGGACGTATTTATTACGAACGATGTAAAGCGCTATTAGTTGAAGTCGATGAAATCGATAGCATGGCAAGTGAACAAACGACGACGCCGCGTGGAAAAATAACGATTGGTGCGCCGAGTTCATTTGGCACACTGCATTTCAAAAATGTCATCACCGAATATATGAAGCAGTATCCGCAAGTACAAATTTCCCTGCATTTGACGGACCGTTTTGTTGATGTAGTGGATGAAGGTTTTGATGTCGTCGTGCGGATTGCGGAGCTGGCTGATTCGAGTTTAATCGCAAGAAAATTATCGACATGTAAGTTAGTGGCTTGCGCATCGCCAGGTTACTTGAAAGAACATGGAGAACCTAAGGTTCCACAAGATTTGGCATTACACCAATGCTTATTGTATTCAAACGCAGCTAAGCCTAATACGTGGACGTTATATGGACCTGCGGGTATGGAAACGGTTCGCGTGAGTGGCCCACTAACGGCAGATAATGGTGAAATCTTAAAGGAAGCCGCGCTGGCAGATCAGGGCGTTGTGTTTATGCCAACATTTATAGTGGGTGAAGATATTCATTCAGGCAGACTGCAACAAATTCTAATGAATTATTGCCCACCTGATTTAGCGATACATGCGGTATTTCCATCACGGCGATATCTATCAGCCAAGGTACGCACCTTTGTCGATTTTGCCGCGACGTATTTTGGCGATATCCCTGAATGGGATCAGTATTGAATTACGAACGAATGTTTACAGTGGCTGTTATGTTATTCACGATTCGGTATTAGAAACCGGTATTTCTTCAAGATCCAGACTAAAACTCGCTGCGCCATCAGTGGAAGCTTCTTCTTCAACTTCAGGTTCTTCTTCGATAAGGCTTAATCCAGAGGTGTCATCATCCGGTGCAGCGCCTGCGGCAAGGCTAATTTTGAGGCGAAGGTTATTAGCAGAATCGGCATTACGTATCGCTTCTTCTTCAGAAATGCGGCCTTGTTTGAAAAGGTCGAGTAGCGCGTGATCAAAGGTTTGCATGCCGAGGTTAACGGATTTTTCCATTATTTCTTTTAACTCACTGACGCCGCCTCGTTTAACGGTATCTCGAACAATCGGTGTACCCAGCAATACTTCAACAGCAGCGCAACGTTTACCATCAACAGTTGGAATGAGACGTTGCGAGATGAAGCCTTGAAGGTTAAGCGATAAATCGTTAAGTAGTTGATTACGACGTTCTTCAGGGAAGAAGTTAATAATCCGATCAATCGCCTGGTTGGCATTGTTTGCATGCAGGGTAGAAATAGCCAAGTGACCGGTTTCAGCAAAGGCGAGCGCATGCTCCATGGTTTCGGCATCGCGGATTTCGCCAATCAGGATGACATCAGGCGCTTGGCGCAGGGTATTTTTTAAGGCGTCTGCGTAGCTATCAGTATCCATCCCAACTTCGCGTTGGTTAATAATCGATTTTTTATGTGTGTGTACATATTCAATCGGGTCTTCAATGGTAATAATGTGTCCGGCACTATTGGTATTGCGGTAATCAATCAATGAGGCAAGCGAGGTTGATTTACCTGAACCGGTACCACCAACAAACAAGATCAAACCATTCTTGGCCATCACCAGTTTTTGTAAAATAACCGGTAATTTTAATGATTCAAAACTAGGGATATCGGCAACAATATTACGGATCACCATCGACAGGGTATTTCGCTGCTTGAAAATATTAATACGGAATCGACCTACACCTGATTCAGAAATAGCCAGATTCATTTCTGGTTTGTTCTCAAAATCAGCTATTTGCTCATCAGTCATGACTGAATAGGCAATATCTTTAACGTCTGTATCCGTTAATGTGTTGGTATCAATAGATTTTAATGTACCCTGAAATTTTGCAGAAGGTTTAGCACCAACAGCAAGGTAGAGATCTGAACCGTCTTTCATTGCGAGTATCTTGAGGTAATCCTTGAATCCCATGTCGAGTTTCCTGTCATTTAAGTAACTCCTTTTATGGCGGCCACAGGCGGAGGTTCTTTAGGATTATTTTCTACTTGTAATAGGAGGGTGGTCACACATAAGCTGTTCATATGAGAGAGCTTATTAATAACCGTGATCTAACAATGCCCGAAGAATTTCAAGATGAGGCGCAAGGCCATTGGCAAGCCTACCTTGAGTCGCTAGCCACCTCTGAATTGGCTATACCCTCCGATCCAGCATTGTGTCACCTGTTGCAAAAACTATTTGTCTGCAGTGAGTTTGCACGGCAGTTATGTCTGCATGAACCTGACCTTTTAGATGAGCTGCAGCACAGTGGTGACCTATTTCGCAACTACCAATATGGTGAGCAGTTACAAGTTTTAGCGCAACGTGTCTTGGCGGTTAACGATGAAGCCGCGTTGATGCATAAGTTGCGAATTTTTCGTCAGCGCGAAATGTTACGCATTGCATTTCGTGATCTATCGGGTTGGAACAATCTTGATACCACGACCAATGAATTAACCTGGCTTGCCGAGGCATCTATCGAGTGTGCCTTGGGTGTGGTATCACGTTGGCATAAAAAAGAATTAGGTGTACCCGGCAACAGTCAGGGTGAGGAACAACAACTCGTAGTTATTGGCATGGGTAAACTCGGCGCGCATGAATTAAATTATTCGTCTGATATTGATCTTATCTTCGTATATAGCGAAGAGGGTGAAACAAAAGGGTCGAAAATTGAATTAGAGAACAGTGAATATTTTGTTCGCCTTAGTCGGCAATTGATACATGTGTTGAATACAGCAACAGTAGATGGTTTTGTATTTCGTGTTGATATGCGACTGCGCCCGTTTGGCGACAGTGGCCCGCTAGCGATCAGTGCCGATGCCTTTGAAGAATATTATCAAACGCATGGGCGTGAATGGGAACGTTACGCGATGATTAAGGCGCGTATTGTTGCGGGGGATCGCGAATATGGAAAGAATATTTTGGCATGCTTAACCCCCTTTGTTTATAGGCGTTACATTGACTTTGGTGTTTTTGAATCATTGCGTGAAATGAAGCAATTGATTGCGCGGCAAGTTGCTGCAAAGGGAATGGAAAAGAATATTAAACTTGGCGCGGGTGGAATTCGTGAGATCGAATTTATCGGTCAGGCCTTCCAGTTAATCCACGGTGGCCGCCGAGAAGTGCTCCGTCAGCGACCCATCCTGGTTATTCTGGATGCGCTGGTGGATTTGGAGCTATTACCTGAGTATGTCGTCGAAGAATTACAAGATGCCTATATCTTTTTGCGTGATTGTGAACATCGTTTGCAAATGTGGCGTGATGAACAGACCCATGACTTACCGGATGATGAGCGACAACGGCAACGACTTGCCTATTCAATGGGAATGTCTGATTGGGATAGTTTTCAATCGCAGCTAAAAGAAATTCGTAACCGGGTAGATGAATGTTTCAAACAGGTTTTTGCGGCACCCCAATCTGAAGCTGTCGATGAAGAAGGTCAACACAAGGAACTGGTTTCTGTTTGGCAAGCTGACATCGCTGACGAGTCGGCACTGAGTTTATTGCAGCAGGCTGGATACCAGGATGCGATGGAGATGTTGCGACGTTTAACCGGGTTACGTGAAAGTTATGCATGTCGTGCCTTAAGTGCAAAGGGTCGGGCGCGTATGGATGCGCTGATGCCGTTACTACTTGGTGCAGCAGCTGCGATGCCAGAAGCAGATATCGCCTTAACCCGTGTTTTAAATCTACTCGAACAAATTGTGCAACGCACAGCCTACTTGTCGTTGTTGGTAGAAAATCCGATGGCGCTATCGCAGTTGGTTAGACTTTGTGCGGCAAGCCCCTGGATCGGTGAGCATCTTACCAGTCATCCAATTCTGCTTGATGAACTGATCGATACACGCAGTTTGTATACGCTGCCAGACCGAGTGCAACGCCAGGTCGAACTGGATAGCCGGATGCAGGGGGTTGATGAGGATGATCTTGAGCGGCAGATGGATGTATTACGTCAATTTCAGCAGGCCAGTATGCTTGGAGTTGCCGCGGCCGATGTGAATGCCGATATGCCACTGATGCAGGTCAGTGATCACCTTACCGAGATTGCCGAAATCGTGCTTAGTCGCGTCTTGGAAATTGTCTGGCAGCATATGGTGAAGAAACACGGTAGGCCAACATCGATATTTGATGGCAAACCCTGTGATCCCGGTTTTGCCATTTTAGGCTATGGCAAAATGGGCGGGATAGAACTGGGTTACGGCTCAGATTTGGATCTGGTTTTCTTGCACGCGGCAGCCGAGGGCAGTGTGACAGATGGCAATCAAGCTATTGATTCCAATGTGTTTTATGCTCGCATGGCACAGCGTATTACGCATATCCTCAATACCCCAACGACGGCGGGCATTCTCTATGAAGTAGACCTGCGTCTGCGACCCAGTGGGTCCTCAGGTTTGTTGGTGTCATCGATTGAGGCCTTTAATGATTACCAGCATGAAGATGCCTGGACTTGGGAGCATCAGGCATTGGTACGGGCACGGGTTGTCGCCGGTGATGAGCAATTAGCGGCCCAGTTTGCTGAAGTAAGAAGAACGGTATTGGCGCAATCGAGGAAACAGCCGGAATTGCAGCAACAGGTGCGTGAAATGCATGCCAAAATGACCGACCACCTTGGTAGCCATAAAAGCGATGAATTTGATGTAAAGCATGACTCTGGCGGTATCGTCGAAATCGAGTTTATGGTTCAATACGCAGTCCTGCGATGGTCGAAACAATACCCGCAATTGCTGGAATGGACAGATAATGTCCGCTTGCTGCAAAAGCTGGTTGAAGTGGGCTTACTTGATGCGCAAGACGGTCAGCAATTAGCCGATGCATATCGTGCTTATCGGGCTGAAGTGCATAAATTGAAATTGCAGGAAAGGCCGGCGCGAGTATCGGCACAGCGGTTCGTTGATGAACGGGCCACGGTGCAACGACTCTGGCAAACATGGCTGATAGATTAAGTAGCATAAGCGCATCTAGCGTTTAATTTTATGAATTTAAATTAGGAAGATCGAAGTGACTACACCAATGACAATGGCTGATCGTGATGGAGTTATCTGGCTGGATGGCGAGATGGTGCCTTGGCGCGAAGCAAAGATCCATGTACTGACACATACCTTGCACTATGGCATGGGCGTGTTTGAGGGTGTACGTGCTTATCATGCAGAACAAGGCACGGCGATTTTCCGTTTACAAGAACATACCGATCGTCTATTTCGTTCGGCGAAAATATTAAACATGCCAATGCCGTATGACAAAGATGTAATCAATGCCGCAACACTTGCCTCTGTTCGCGACAACAATCTTGATTCGGCCTACATTCGTCCAATGTGCTTTTACGGTTCGGAAGGCATGGGTCTACGTGCGGATAATTTAAAAACACACGTTATGATTGCAGCCTGGGAATGGGGCTCATACCTCGGCGATGACAATATGAAAAATGGCATTAAGGTTCGCACTTCATCGTACACACGTCACCACGTTAACATCACCATGTGTAAGGCCAAAGCAAACGGCAACTACATGAATTCGATGATGGCATTACAAGAAGCCATGGCATGTGGTTGTGATGAGGCCTTATTGCTTGACGTTGATGGTTTTGTTGCTGAAGGCAGTGGCGAAAACTTTTTCCTGGTTCGTAATGGCATTATCTATACACCAGAACTGACATCGGCGCTGGAAGGCATCACGCGTGAAACCGTTATGCAGATAGCCGCTGAATGTGGTTATGAAGTGCGTGAAAAACGCATCACACGTGATGAAGTTTATGTTGCTGATGAAGCCTTCTTTACAGGAACCGCAGCAGAAGTAACGCCCATTCGCGAACTGGATGGACGTTCCATCGGTAATGGTGGGCGCGGTCCGATCACGGAAAAATTACAAAGTCTGTATTTTGATTATGTTCATGGCCGTAGAGCCGAACATCAAGATTGGTTAAGTGTTGTATAAATATAATTATAAATAAAAAATACCGGAGGGGAACATGGCTGAAGTACAAGCAAAAAAGGCACAGTCACATTTTGTGATCAGCAGTGAAGACTTACCATTACATTGTCCAATGCCGGCCCAGTCTTTGTGGGATGCACATCCTCGCGTGTACTTGCCTATTGAAGAAACGGGTGAAGCAAAGTGTCCGTATTGTGGTGCGGAATACATACTTAAAGATCATAACGTCTAGATTATTTAATCTAGCGAATCATTTTTCTTTAAATTGCGGCTAAGTGCTGATGCCTGCCACTACCTCAAATACCGAATCCAATATTCTTGTTGTCGGCCCGTCATGGGTCGGAGACATGGTGATGGCGCAGAGCTTGTTTATGGTATTGCGCCAGCGTAATCCTGATTGTTCGATTGACGTACTTGCACCCGCATGGAGTCGCCCACTCTTAGAAAGAATGCCTGAGGTGAGTGACGCAATTGATATGCCATTGGGGCACGGTGAGTTTGGTTTATTAAAACGTTTCAATTTGGGTAAGGCATTGCGTGAAAATAATTATTCGCAGGCCATCGTGTTACCCAATTCATGGAAGTCGGCACTGGTACCTTTCTTTGCCAAGATTCCACAACGTACCGGCAATCTTGGTGAAATGCGTTACGGCTTACTCAATGATGCGCGTCAATTAGATAAGCAAGCCTTGCCGATGACGGTGCAGCGATTTTGTGCACACGCCTATCCCGCTAATTATCCTGAATTACCCGAGATCACGCCGATCCCGGAATTGTTAGTCACGGATAAAGGTGTCGCCGATGCTTGTAAAAATCATTCCCTATATAGTGATGCGCCTGTATTGGTGCTTTGCCCCGGGGCCGAATATGGCGCGGCAAAGAGGTGGCCAACTGTTTACTATGCACAGGTTGCAAACTATTGGTTAGACAAGGGTGGTCAGGTTTGGTTGTTTGGTTCGCAAAAGGATCAAACTGTTACGTCTGAGCTTAATGCGCATAGCAAAGATCGTTGTGTTGATCTTGCTGGTCGCACCAGCCTGGGTGAAGCGATTGATCTCATGTCGATGGCAGACTTTGTGGTAAGTAATGATTCCGGTTTAATGCATGTTGCAGCAAGTTTACAGCGGCCTTTGATTTCCCTATATGGTTCTTCTGATCCCGGTTTCACACCACCGCTTAATAAACAGGCGCATATCTTAAGGCTGGGTCTGGATTGCAGTCCCTGTTTCAAACGCGAATGCCCACTGGGACATCTTGATTGTCTGAATAAACTCGAGCCACAGCAAGTACTCGACATACTGGAACATTCATCATGACTGCCGCGCTACCCGCACTTGAAAATATCAAGCGTATTGCGATCTTGCGACTTTCCGCTCTTGGTGATGTTTGTATGGTGGTGCCCGTCATTCGCACTTTGCAAAAGGCCTTGCCACAAGCGCATATTACCTGGTTTATTTCACGACCAGCCCATGATTTAGTTGCAGGGCTGGAAGGCGTTGAATTTGTCATTATTGATAAACCTAAAACACCCTTCGATTATCTTCGCTTACGTAAACGCTTAAAAAATGCGCGTTACGATGTGCTACTGGCAATGCAAGCGGCGTTACGGGCGAATCTGATTTATCCTTTTATTCATGCACCAGTAAAAATTGGTTTTGATAATGCGCGGGCACGGGATGGCCAGGGTTGCTTTACGAATGTGCAGATCCCGTTTGCCGAACAACACCTGATGGACAGTTTTCTTTCTTTTACAGAAATACTGGGTGTCAAAGAACAAGTGATTAAGTGGCAATTGCCATTGTCAGATGATGTGCGTAGTTGGGCAAAACAAAAACTTCCCGAAGGTGATGGACCGTTGTTAATTATTAATCCGGCGGCAAGTAAGCCTGAACGTAATTGGCCAGCTCAACGTTATGCAGAAATAATAAAACTCATGCATGAACGTGGCGTGAGAGTGCTGCTAACAGGTGGACCTCATCCTGTTGAGAAATCATTAATTACTGAGATTAAACAACAACTCGATTTTCCCGTGACAGACAGGTCCGGACAAACATCACCAAAACAGTTAGCAGCGTTATTAGAATGCGCAGATTGTGTATTGGCTCCCGACACAGGGCCGGTTCATATGGCAGTAGCGGTTGGTACACCGGTAGTCGGTTTATACGCAGTGGCACCATCGAGCTTAAGTGGCCCTTACTTGCAACGTAGTTATGTCATCGATAAATACGATGAAGCGGTACAACTGATATTGAAAAAAGATCCGGCAACGGTTGCGTGGAGGACGCGAGTGCATTCTGCTGAAGCAATGGCCTTGATCAGTGTTGCCGAGGTTGAAGAAAAATTACAACAGGTCTTATTGTGAGTCAATCGCGTTATAAATTGGCTTTTGCCGTATCGTTATTTTTTGAATACGGTGGCATGCAACGAAGTTTGCTGCGCATTGCCCAAGAATGTGTCAGTCGTGGACATGAAGTGCATATCTTTACCGGCGGCTGGATAGGTGATCGTCCAGAGAATATCACTGTGCATGAACTGGATACGCGCGCGATGACAAATGTTCGTAGCAACGACATTCTGGCGAAAAAACTTGCCCAGGCAGTAAAGCAGGATGGACACTATGATTGTGTCGTTGGATTTACCAAGTTGCCCGGCCTTGATGTTTATTATGCAGGTGATCCTTGTTACGCACAGCGCGTTGCGACGAGTCGCCCATGGTGGTATCGATTTACACCTCGTTATTTTGGCTTTCGCCGTCAGGAAGCGGCTGTTTTTGCAAAAGGCTTGAAAACTGAAATGATGCTGATTGCTCATGGAGAAAAGGCAGAATTTATAAATCACTATCATACTGAATCCGAACGTTTCCATTTAATGCCTCCCGGCATTAATCGCCAGCGGTTTACGACAGCACCGTCAGATAATGATATTACCAGTTTGCGTTCAGAGTTGGGTGTGGCAGAAAATGAAAAAATGTTATTACTGGTGGGTGCACGATTCCAAACTAAAGGTCTGGATCGCGCTTTGCAAGCCGTTGCCAGTTTGCCAGCAGAACAGCGAGCGAAAACCAAGTTAGTTGTAGTGGGTGGCGATAAGCAAGCACCTTATTTAAAACAAGCGCAGCAGTTACAAATTGATGACCGTGTTGTTTTCACAGGCGCACGAGAAGACCTGGTTCGTTTTTACCATGCCGCAGATTTATTAGTACATCCACCTTATACAGAAAATACCGGTACGATTTTGATCGAAGCGATGCTTTGCGATTTACCTATTCTCGCGACAGGGGTGTGCGGTTTTGCTTTTCATGTAACGGATAGTGGCGCTGGCAAGATTTGCCCGGAACCTTTTTCGCAAGCACAATTTAATAACATGCTCAGTGACATGCTAAACAAAAATACATTAGATGTATTTTCTGGTAAAGGCCCTGAGTATTGTGAAAAGACCGATTTATACAGCCTGATTGATCGTGCGGCAGATATTATTATTGCACGCGCAGAAAAAAACAGGGTGGCAATATCATGATCGGGGTACGCGAAGATTCAAAGAACCTGTTTCCCGAACAGAATATGGATGATTTTTTTGCCATAGATGGTGAGACAGTCAAGCATGTCGTTGCATCACGGCGTATTTTTCGTTTTGAACGCGGTGGCCGTCATTTCTATATGAAGGTCCATTATGGTGTGGGTTGGGGTGAGATTTTCAAAAATTTATTACAACTGAAAAAACCGATTATCGGTGCTGAAAATGAATGGCGAGCGATTTGGGCATTTAGCAAGCCAGATGTTGGTATCGCGACAACACCACTGGTAGCTTGGGGTAAGCAGGGTTGGAATCCCGCCAGACAACGTTCGTTTATTATTACCGATGCGTTGGACAATACGGTTGACCTTGAGCATTGGCTGCCCGAACTTGAAAAATGGCCAAATCGACCAGAGCGGTTACACCTGAAACGCGCTATTATTCGTCGCCTTGGCGACATTGCTCGGCAGCTGCATAGCAGTGGTATGAATCATCGTGATTTCTATCTCTGTCATTTTCGCATTGATGTGAGCAAAGCCGCGCCATTACCGGATGTAGAAGATTTTCAACTCTACTTAATGGATTTACACCGGGTTGAGCAGCGCCTGACATTACCTGAACGCTGGGCCGTGAAAGATATTGCGGGACTATTGTATTCAGCGCTGTTTGACAGCAAGGGCATCATTCTTAACCGGGGTGATATAATCCGTTTTATTGATGCCTACTCAGATAAGGGCTGGCGTGATGCGCTGGTAAATCAACGTGAATTTCTGTGCAAGGTAGTGGAGCGTGTTATGCGCACCTACAAGAAAGACATAGGTAAGGCTGCACCACTGCCAACTTGTTTGATGCAATGGTATGACAAAAATAGCAAGAGTTAATGAGGCGAAGTAATGAGTGAGACAGGTAAAGACGTGCCAGAAATTGTAGATCACGTTGACTTTCTTAAGCAATACGCGATGTGGTGTATTTATATTTTGCGAAAGAAAAATTAAGCATGCAGGATTATTTGGCAGATAACTGGACAGCATTGTTAGAACACAATGGCCTAAACAGTTTTGATGATTGGTGGCAGCGTGAGGCAGATTGGTTTGAAGAGCCTAATCATCGTCGTGGTGGTTGGAGTGGCGTGAGTCGCGTTGAGTTAAAAGATAAAGATGGAGCAATACGTACTATTTTTCTTAAACGACAAGAAAACCATGTTGCGAGAACATTTTTGCATCCTTTGAAAGGCATTCCTACATTTATACGGGAAATGCATAATATCTTATTGTTACGTGATGCTAAGGTAGCGGCGCTAACACCTATATATTTTGCAGCGCGAAATATTGATGGTGCACAGAGGGCAGTACTGGCTACAGAAGAATTGGATGGTTTCATACCATTGGACACAGTTGATCGTGCAGCGCTAACAATCAAACAGCGGAATAAATTGATAAAGTCAGTTGCTGAACTTATTCAACGCTTTCACGCCCAACGTTTACAGCATAATTGTCTGTATGCTAAGCATGTTTTTATTAAGAAAACAGGCACTGATTTTGAATCTCGATTGATTGATTTGGAAAAAACCAAACCTCGATTTTTGAAGGACACAGGAATGAAGCGTGATCTGGATTCTTTTAATCGACACGCACATGGTTGGTCACGAACCGATCGATTACGATTTTTACACTATTATCTTAGTGCTGCAGGGCTTGAGCTTAGACTCGCTGAAATATGGAGCCTGCTGGTTAGGCGACAAGTTCAGCGTAGTAAGCGGTGATAATGGACGGTATTGTGAAGAATCTTGATGCCAGTATTTGGTCTGAGTCCTACGACTTAATCCTACCGATACAGGTACCGTTAGAAAATGGAAAACCACTGGTTTGTGAAGATGTTGTGCGTGCCATGCCTAATCGCCGATATGTTTGCCGTGGCATTTATGATGGCAAGCCGATTTTCGTTAAGCTCTTTTCCATGTCACGTAAAGCACGACGTGAATGGCAACGGGAGCAACAAGGTATTCGTGATTTACGAGAGGCAGGTATTCCATGTCCAGAGATCATTTATATAGAGACATCAACAACACTAGCTTCTCAAATTATTGTTTATAATGAATTACCAGGCGCGGAGAGTGCAAAGTACCGCTGGGAACATGGCAATGAAACTGCGCGACAGATGTTGTTCATGCAGTTGACCGAATTAATGTCACGACACCATATGTCCGGGATCAGACAAACAGACTGTCACTTACTTAATTTTATTTTTAGTGAGGATATTCTCTACACATTGGATGCAGCAGATATTACGAAATCGTCATCCCCTTTATCACGCCAAAATTCAATGGATGGCCTTGCAGATATGTTAGGGCTTTTTGAAAATAAATATGATCTCTTGTTACCCTCTTTATATAAATATTATTGGCAGTGCCGAGAAGAAAAAACAGATGACAATGAATTAGAAAGATTGACAGAAAAAGTGACTGGGTTGCGCCAATATAAATTACGAAAATATCTTGAAAAAATATATCGTAGTTGTTCTGAATTTATAGCAAAAAGAACTTGGAATAAATTTTCCGTCTATCGCCGTGATGCAGATAGCGAGAGCTTAAGGGAAATTATTAACGATCCTGATAAAAATATTGATAGACGACAGAATATTATGATTAAGGATGGCAACACGTGTACGGTGAAGTTGCTAGAGACGCCTGAGCAAATGTTGGTTTGTAAGCGTTATAACATAAAGAGTGCATGGCATGGCCTAATGCGTGCTTTTCGTGCTAGTCGGGCATCACGCTCATGGCGTAATGCGCATCGGTTGAAGCGACTATTGATTGCAACACCACAGCCGCAGGTATTAATAGAACAGCGCTTTGGCCCTATTCGCCGTAAGGCTTGGTTGTTGATGTCGTATATCGATGGCATCAGTGCTCATGATTTTTTTCGTGATGAAAGTAAAGCCAACCAGCATGATATTGTTGCCAGTCAATTTGCTATGGTGTTCAGTAAAATGGTGGAAGCGAAATTGAGCCATGGTGATATGAAGGCGACCAATTTTATTTTTAGTCATAATGTGCTTTTCGTCATTGATCTCGACTCAATGCAGCAACATCAAAATGATGCTGATTTTGCTGCGGCCTTTCGAATCGATATGCAACGCTTCATGCGTAATTGGGATGAGTTACCCGAGGTTGCCGCTATGTTTGTAGAGCAATTATCTACTACTGTAGCGGCAGAATTCTTACCGACGTCGATAAAGAGCTAAAGTTGATGCGGGTTTTGCTGTATTATTCACATGTTGTAATACTACGTAGAGATGTACGAGTAACACTATGATTATCCTTGGAATTTCCGGCGCTGTGTTTCATGATGCATCCGCTGCACTTTTTATAGATGGTGAGCTAGTCGCGGCGGCCGAAGAAGAACGCTTTATTCGTGATAAGCATGCCAAAGGCCGTTTTCCTGTTGAGGCGACGCGCTTTTGCCTCGAGCAAGCAGGCATTAGTCCGGAAGAAGTAGATATCGTTGCCATGCCTTATGCGCCGATCAGCTTATTTAGTCCTGCACGTTGGCATTATGCCATCCGTCATTGGTATGCCCCTGATCGTGGTCTAACCGCATTATTTAATGGTAATCGTCGTTTCCGCCGTAATGTTGGCATGGCAAAAGACATGATGCGTGCGGTCAATATTGATCCTGCCCATGTACGTTTAGTCCCTGTTGAACATCACCTAACTCATGCGAGCAGTGCCTACCACTTGAGTGGTTTTGAGGGTAAGACAGCGGTGCTGACCATCGATGGTAAAGGTGAATATGCCACCACCATGTTTGGTTACGCCGAGAATGGCAAGATTCACAAGATTAAAGAATTTTACGATCCGGATTCTCTAGGTGGCCTATATGGTGCGCTGACCGAGTTTCTTGGTTTTGAAATGCTCGATGGCGAATTTAAAGTCATGGGCATGGCTCCGTATGGCGATCCAACGCGTTTTGATTTCTCACGACTAATAGATTTTGATGGCAAGGAATTCAAAATTAATAATGAGTATGCGAATGTCATCGGTCTGCGCCGTCATAAAGAGAATGGCAAGAGTTACTACTTCAGCTCAAAACTGGTTGATTGGCTAGGGCCCATTCGTAAGGGTGATGAGATTGATGATCCTTATATTGATTACGCAGCAAGTATGCAGCGACTGCTTGAAGATGTTGCCTTAAAACTTATCGATTATTACCTTGGCGATATTATTCGGGAGACTGGTCGAATTTGTTATGCTGGTGGTGTTGCGCTGAATGTGAAATTGAACCAACGCATTATCGCGATGGATGGTGTTAAAGAATTATTTGTCCAACCGGCTTCAAATGATGCCGGTACGGCTTTAGGTGCGGCTTCGTTTGTTGCTGAGCAACAAGGTGAAGATGTTAAACCGATGCGACATGCCTACCTTGGTCCTGCCTATACCAATGAACAATGTATTGAAGCTTGCAAAGCGCATGAAAAATCACCAAGTTGGATCGTGCTCGATGATGCGCCGGTTAAAGCAGGTGAATTACTTGCGGCGGGTAATCCGGTCGCCTGGTTCCAGGGACGTATGGAATTTGGTCCCCGCGCCTTGGGTAATCGCAGTATTTTAGGTAACCCGTCTGAAAAGGGTGTTGCCGATCGAATTAATGCACAAATCAAATACCGTGAGCGCTGGCGTCCATTTTGCCCGAGCATACTCGATACGGTTGCTGAAGATATTTTACAAACCGATCATCCATCACCGTATATGACCTTTACCTTCGATGTAAATGAATCATGGAAAGCACGCATTCCGGAAGTGGTGCATGAAGACGGAACCGCACGCGCACAGATTGTAACAATGGATACCAATCCTCGTTATTACAAACTAATACAAGAAATGGAAAAACATACCGGTAATGCCGTGGTATTGAATACATCACTCAACCGTCGTGGTGAGCCGATGGTGTGTAGCCCTAAAGATGCCCTGGATATGTTTTATGGTTCAGATCTCGAATACTTGATTATGGAAGATTTACTGATTAAGAAAGAGGCTAGTAATGGGTGATATTAATCCAAAAGCCTATTTAAACAGGCTAACATTTTATTCGCTGTACTAGCCTCGGAATAATCTTCGACGACTCGTCTGCGGCCTGCTTCACCAAGCTTCTTCCGTAGCGATGCATCCATGATCAATGTTTGTAATGCTTTCAACCAATCATCATTTGTTGTTACCAGATAACCCGTTTCGTTATTGATTACGACATCCTTATTGACTCCGGCAGGTGAGGCAACAACAGCAAGGCCTGATGCCATATATTGCAAGATCTTCAGAGCACACTTTCCCTGAGTCCAGGGGTTATCAATCATTGGTGCAATCCCGATATGCGATGAAACAAGTTCTTTAGCTTCGGTTGCAGTATCCCATTGAACAGGTAGTGTTTTGATCGAAGTTGTATCGAGATCAAAATCAGCAATGATCTTCAAGCGACATTGTGGATATTTAAGTGACAATGATTCCAGTACGGGTAGAACATTTACTAAATATTTACGTGTTGAGCTGCTGCCGATCCATACTAGATAAATATAATTATCAGCTTGTTTGGCAGTAACAAGATATTTCTCGGGCTTGACTGAGGTGGGAAGAATATTCACAGTTTTATTAAGATGTTGGGCAGTATCAGCAAGGTAACTATTCCCCGCCCAAACTTGATCGCATGCTTTCATCATCCCTCGAAAACGCTGCATACGTAGATTTGAGGGCTCACCATTGCTACGTAAAAAAATAGCATCATCAAAATCGAAGACAAGATGACGAGAAAATCTACGAAGCAAGTAGAGAAAGGCAGCAGAGAATGTTTTTCGCAAGACCACAACAACATCAGCTTGTGCAGCATGTTGCAAGAGTTGTAGCCGTTTCAGTGGGCCGCGATCAGCAGTAAGGTGCTGCACATACCAACCTGTTTCTTGTAAGTAAGGAAAATAAGTTAGGGCACGGTAACGAGTAGAGGCGGACTTTTCACCTTTCGATATAAATAAAATTCGCCGTTGGGTCATGGTTTACGATAAACAGCAAAGATCTCATCACCACGACCAGTTAACTTTGCCATGGGGATATATAATTTTGAAAGCAAACGTCGGAGCTTTCGCTTACGTGAAGGCTTACCCTTGTTATTGTATTTATAGTCGAGACTATTGAGAATCAATTTTGGGCGTACAATGGTGCGAACATCAACAGGAACCAAGCCATGTTTTTCTGCAAGCATGTCCAAATTCTTTTTAGAAAACATTATAAGGTGCCGGGGAACATCGTTTGCATACCAGAAGTGACCAAAGATGGTGCGGCCCAATGATTTACTATTAGGTGTACGCAGGTGCATGCGACCACCTGGTTTTAGAATACGTGCAATATCAGCAACAAAAGAGTCGGGAACAGGTACATGTTCGATAACATGGCGCGCAGTAACTAAATCTAAACTGCTATCTTCAATATTTGCACTTTCCAAATCACCATGATGAACATTAAGTTTATTTTGACGACAAACATCAACAGCAGTTTGATTAAATTCCACACCTTGTACTTGCCAGCCAAGTTCCTGCATGCGTAATAAAAAACGTCCATTAGCGCAACCAACATCAAGCATCTTGCCACCGTTTTCATAGGCGAGGCTATTGCGTTCGCGATAAAGCGAAAAGAACGGGGCAACTAATTTAAGTAATAAAGATGCAGATATATGATGATAACCATAGCTTGCATTAAGTATGGCGCGCTCGAGTGGGCCGCGGGGTTTTAATTTAATACCCTCATCATAGACCTTGTAGACATCAGGATAAAAACCGGCAATTTGTTCAAGTGTTGGAATAGGCACTTGGTAAAGTGCATCACAAGAAGTGCAACTGTGGTATTCATAAGTGCCAGGGCTACCAAACATTAGATCATGACCATTGAAATCATGTTGTCCGACACCACGACATAGTGGGCAAGTACTGTTTTCTATCTGTGTCATGTTACGCTCGTCGAAGTAATTTAGCCGCAGTATATCAGCTTAAAATTGCCATATTTGGTTACTAATAAAATTATCATTCTAAGTTGTGAAACTTTTCCCTGCGAGGTTAATTACGAGATAAACCAAAAGCAGGAAATCATCATTATGTCGAACAGGGTTGCTAAGCATGACTAAGTTCTTTAAAAATGTATTTAGTCATAATTTAATATAATGCCTACATTGAAAGCACAATACTACATGTAGTGGCATAGTTTTATTTGACCAGCTAATTAGAGGTGAGAGTATACACCTCAAAGCAAGATAGGCGAGAAAATGACCATAAGGTATGACAATAAATCATAAGGTGTATAATGGATACAGTAGGCTTGGAAAACATATGAACCAGTTTGGCAGATATGGTATTTAGATATAAGGGTAATTTTTCTAATAAAATAAGCCTTTGTTATGGAGAGATGTTTGGAGGTTTAGTAAAAAAGTTAATAAAATTTCCGAAGTACCAGTATTATGGCCATGTTAATAATATATAAATATGATATTTCCAGGGTTTATCACTCTTAACTTTTCTTCATTGCACAATATTAAAAGTAAATACTTATCAGTATATTAACTGGAGTACAGGGTGCGATATCACGGAAGGACTAAACTATTACAATGCAATATTTTCAATATATAGGAAAACGTGATCCTGCCTGGTTGGCAGCATTGGCTAGTGTGGTAATTTCAGTATGGATTATTGCTACTGATGACTTAATCAATAGTGACGGTGTGCTTTATATTGAAGTGGCATCAAAAATGTTTAATGGCGAATGGCTTGCTAGTATTAAGCAATATAGCTGGCCTTTTTATTCATTACTGATAGCTCTTGTTAGTAAAATAAGTTTTTTGGGTTTAGAAATATCTGCACATATTTTAAATGTATTGTTTCAAGCCTTATTAGCATTCATGTTTGTACGCTGCGCACAGGTGCTAGGTGGTAATTATAAAGTTACTGTGTTTGCAGTTATTCTTTTATTGACGAATTTGACAATGAATGGCTATCGAGATCAGATTATTCGTGATTTCGGTTATTGGGCATTTTTCTTTACGGCGTTATATTTTTTCCTTCAATATTATCAATTACGAATAACGAAATATGCAGTTGGATTTGGTGTCAGTATGCTTGTTGCGACCTTATTTCGCATAGAAGGAATTGTGTTTCTGTTTTTAGCGCCATTATTAATATTATGGAATGAGAGAAAATACAAAGAAAACACATATAACATCATATTGTTGCTATCACCGGTACTACTTATTGTTGTATCGGGTTCTGTTTATGTGATGCTGAGTGATATTACTTTTGTCTCTATTGGGCGATTAGGCGAGCCATTATCGTATATTCAGAACGCATATCATAATGTGGTTGTCGGTATACCTGAAAAAGGAGATATATTAGAAGAGAAAGTACTATCTCTTTACGCACGAAATATGGGCACGTTAAGCATGCTGGCGATACTCTTTATGATGTTTATCGTCAAAATCATGTCGGCCAGTGGTTTGATCGCATTGTTTTTTTCAGTAAAAGCTTATTTAGCGAATAATATTAAAACCTCGATAAAGAGTTTGAATATTATTAATGGCTTTATAATTATTAACGCTATGATATTAATTGTATTTGTTCTGAGTGCGAACTTTCTTACGCCGCGCTATACCATGACAATGGGCTTGTTGATAACGCTACCAGCAGCCTTTGGTTTGTCGTATTTTATGGAAAGTCGTTTTGATTCTTCAAAGTGGAAAAGGCGAGCTAAGGTAATGCTTGTCATAGTGTTCGTATATATGTTCCTGGATGGCTTAACTTCATTCGCAGCGAGTAAAACTTATATTAAAGAATCAGGTGCTTGGTTAAGAGAAAATGCTCCTAAAGAGGCGCGTTTAATAGCTAATGAACGTATGCTGTATTATTACGCAGGAAAGGAACTTGATCAGGAAGGAATAGTTACCGGACTAAAAATGGGTAACGGCATTGTTGGCCTTTCAGAAAAGAAAATTGGCTATGACTACATTGCAATAAAACTTAGGAAGAAAAAAACTCATTACGAAAAGAGATTGATTGAATGGAGCGGATCAAAGCCTATCTTTCGTTCATCAAATGAACGTGGTGATACAGTACTTATATTTAAATTAAATAATGTACAATAGTTTTATTGATGCTTGTGTCGTATTGGTTTCTTTTTAATATTTAATAATGTTGGTGGTCGGCTTCTTAAGAAATTTTTCACAGAGATAAATAATTCTCTTGCGGTATAATCACATTGAGTGGCATCAATATAACGTTGTAACCAGCGTAACTGTTCTTTAATGGGCAGATAACTCATTGCAAGGCGAGAAAGTGCACCAATATCCATAAGAATACGCCTTTTCTTACGTAGTCGCATTATTTCAGCTTTTGGACAGTCTATCCACGTGGTTGTATAAGAATCCTTTGTTTCGGTAATAAGAATATTTCGCCATTTTAGATCTTTATGACAAAAATTATTATCATATGTAATCTTTAATTGTCTAAGAATGGATTCCGATATTTTATGATAGGTCTGGCTGCGTTGGGGTTCAGGCATGTCATACCATTGTTTTGCTGCGAAACTTTCTAAATCAACACTTGATTCAATTGAGCGCGTTACGATAAATCCAGCGATGAATTGCCCGTAGTGTCGGCGCTCACCAATCGCAAGAACATCTAAAGTTGGTATGCCAATTTTCTTTAGTATATTGAAACCATAATTTTCAATTACAGGTTTACTGGGCAAGGGATAAGCAAATTGTGGTTTTCTACTATTTACAACATAACGTTTAAAATAAATAACCTCACCATTATTTAACTCACAGCGATAGCAATTTACGCGCGCAGAACCACTCGCTAAACTACCCTGCTTGAAGGTATGCCAATTTTTTCCTTCGGCGATCCCAAGGTTAGTCAGTATATCTTCCCAGCCCTCCGCATAGCGGATGTGGTCGCCATGAAAGCCCAGGCCCATGCGTAGATGCTTAATCATATTGTTGGTGTAAAATCAGGTTCAATGTATTTACGTACAAAAAAAGTGAATAAATATTTATGAATAAATCCAGGTTCTGTATTCGATAAATAGTCATTCAGGAAAGAGTTCAGTTTCCCGTTCACGGAAAGTAATTTTTTGTCTTCTTCGTATTTAAGCATATGACATAGATTTCGCACACGTCTTAATGCACCAAGTGGAAACCAACGAATACGCATATCAGCAATATCAATTAGTCCGAGTTTTCCATTAGCTTGCAAAACAATATTTTCAAGATGTATAGAACGAAAGTAAATTCCTTTTTTGTGTAGCTCAGCTAAAAAATTGGCAAGTTTGTGAATGAGTGCAGGTGAATCTTGTTTGCTTAATGCGCTGCGTAATAACTCGCCTTTTAATTCATTATAGATAACAATCGTTCGTTCAATATCCGGGCAATTATATAAATTGACCACGGTTACGGTATCTATATGGCGTTTTTTCAGTTTTAAGCTATTACTACGGAAACGTTTAACATAAGGCCATATAACAGATAGTGAGAAATTTCTTTTTTGGCGGAATAATTTCACATAGGTTGCATTTGGACAACGATAAACTTTAGGGCCAAACCCATCTGACTTTGACAAAGTTGCGCCATCAATTAAGTTGTTAAACTCGGCTTCTGTTAATGACTTCATTTTTATCTTGCAACCTTCTTACGCCGAATGCGCCGTTTGCGTTTTGGATAAGCACGCTGCATGCCTTCAGGGCGCGTCTTAAAACGACGATGCACCCATAGGTATTGTGCCGGTTGCAGACGTATCTCATCTTCAATGACATGATTAGTCGCAGTGGCATCAGCCACATCGTCATCAGAAGGAAAGTTTTCTAATGGTGGTAGTAGTTTGAGATCATAACCACTGCCATCTTCGCGGCGTGTCTGGAAAAAAGGCACTACTGGCGCACCAGAAAGTTTTGCGATACGTGCAGTGGCCGTAATCAGTGCAGCAGGTACGCCAAAGAAAGGCGCAAAGACACTATGTTTACGGCCATAATCCTGATCGGCTGCATACCAAACCGCTTTATTATTTTTCAGGCTACGCAATGTGCCGCGTACATCTCGTCTTTCATGCGTGGATTCAAAATAACTTTCGCGGCGTTTACGCATAATGGCATCGAACAAGGGATTATTGTGTTCGCGATACATGGCGGTGTAAGAACGATGTAGAGCAAGCAGGCGAGCACCGATTTCCAGGGTTGTAAAATGTGCCCCGAGCAGGATCACACCCTTACCTTTTTCAAGTGCGGCATCTAAGTGGTCGAGTCCTTCGATGCTATGTAATTTCTGTAAACGAACGGCAGGTGTCCACCAGGCGATGGCGGTCTCGATCATGCCTTTACCGAGCGCGTCAAAATGTTTTCGTAACAGCTGTTTACGTTGTTCGGCACTGTATTCAGGGAAACACAGCTCGAGATTAATCATGGCGTAAACGCGTCGTTCACGCGCTAAGTGGTACAGAAACCATCCAATCAGACTGCCAAGCGCCATTTGTAGGCGGTAGGGCAGCAGCGCAACCAGTCGCATGACACCCAGCCCCAGCCATAGTGACCAATATCTCGGGTGCAGGTATAAACCGGATTTAAAAGGGGAGGCGGCACTCACGATAGTGTCCAGATTAGGCCTAAGATGGGCATTATTGTGGTCAGCATTACAATTAGGCTTAAACCTTGTCTGTGCAATAATTTATGTATGAATTATGAGCCATGAATCACGCCACGGCTGTGCTATTATATGCGAAATTATCAATAATCGTCGACAGTTACGACCAGATCATGACAAACATGACACTTAGTTTACCTGATTTCTCAAACGCACACGTACTCGTGATCGGCGACATCATGCTCGATCGCTATTGGCATGGTGATACCTCACGGATTTCACCGGAAGCCCCGGTACCGGTCGTGCGTGTAGTCGATGCTGAAGAACGCCCCGGTGGTGCAGCCAATGTGGCTTTGAATATTGTCGCACTCGGCGCACGCGTTACCTTATTAGGTGTCACCGGTAATGATGAGCCTGCGGATACCTTGCAACAGACCCTTGAAAAAGCGGGAGTGGAATGTCATTTCCTGCGTATCGGTGGTCTACCGACAATTACCAAGTTGCGTGTCTTAAGCCGTCACCAGCAATTAATTCGACTCGATTTTGAAGACAGCTTTGCTGAATTTGAGCAACTGGATCTACTCCAGCAATTCCGTATTTACCTAGCTGATGCCGATGCCGTGGTGTTATCGGATTATGGCAAAGGCACGCTTGCCGGTGCTGCCGCTTTGATTGAACATGCGCGCATTGCCAGTAAGCCTGTCCTAGTTGATCCCAAAGGTCAGAATTTTGATCCTTATCGTGGCGCAACCATGATTACGCCGAACCTGTCTGAATTTGAAGGCGTGGTCGGTCAGTGCAAAGATGAAGTCGATATTGTCGAACGTGGCGAAGAGCTGTGTCGCAATATGGATATTGGGTCCTTGTTGGTGACACGTAGCGATAAAGGCATGAGTTTATTACGCAGTGCCAAGTTACCCGTGCATCTGCCAACCCAGGCACAGGAAGTTTATGATGTGACCGGTGCCGGTGATACGGTTATCTCCGCATTAGGTGCTTGCATCGCGGCAGGCCAAGAACCTGAACAGGCAATGCAAATTGCCAATCTCGCCGCCGGTATCGTGGTGGGTAAACTCGGCACAGCAACCGCTAGCGTCAGCGAGATTCGCCGTGCTTTATATGCTCAACAATCTACAGCTACCGGCAGTATTGATGAAGACAGTCTGTTGCAAGCCATTCAAGATGCGCGCGAACATGGTGAACGCATCATCATGACCAATGGTTGTTTTGATATCCTGCATGCCGGTCATGTTGGTTATCTTGAGGCGGCGCGTAAAATGGGTGATCGCTTTATCATCGCCGTTAATGATGATGATTCAGTACGCCGCCTAAAAGGTGAACAACGTCCCATTAATCCACTCGAACAACGCATGGCGGTATTGGCGGGTTTGGGTTGTGTCGATTGGGTTGTCGCATTTAGTGAAGACACCCCGGAACGACTCATTTGTAAATTATTACCCGATGTCTTGATCAAAGGTGGTGACTATCGCCCGGAAGACATCGCCGGTGGCAGTTGTGTACAAGCGCAAGGCGGCGAAGTGATTGTGCTTGATTATAAAGAAGGCATATCAACCACACGTATCGTCGAAAGCATTCGCAACAGCGATAGTGAAAATTAATTAACGTTTATACTCGGAGAGTACAACAGTGATCATTGTTACCGGCGGCGCCGGCTTTATTGGCAGCAACATCGTAAAGACGCTTAATCAGCGCGGACGCACTGATATTATCGTGGTTGACGATCTCACTGAAGGTAAAAAATTCCGTAACATTGCTGATTGTGATATTGCCGACTACATGGATCAAGATGACTTTCTCGCAGCGGTAAAAGCCAACGATAATTTCGGCACGAAGATTGACGCCATATTTCATGAAGGCGCTTGTTCTTCTACGACAGAATGGGACGGCCGTTATGTCATGCATAACAACTACGACTATTCAAAATCAGTATTTCATTACTGTGTAGAACAAGGCGCGGCTTTCTTATATGCGTCATCCGCGTCTGTATACGGTGGAGGCAGTGTTTTTGTTGAAGATCGTGATAACGAAAATGCTTTAAACATGTACGGCTACTCAAAGTTTCAGTTTGATCAATACATTCGCCAGTACTTAGACGATATTAAGATCCAAGTTGCCGGTTTCCGTTACTTCAATGTTTACGGCCCGCGGGAACAACATAAAGGCAGCATGTCGAGTGTAGCTTTTCATTTGAATAATCAAATCAATGCCGGTGAGAATCCAAAATTATTTGCCGGCACCGACGGACACTATGATGGTGGACAATTACGTGACTTTATTTATATCAGTGACGTGGTTGATGTGAACCTTTGGTTTATGGACAACCCTAAAGTATCCGGTATTTTCAATGTCGGTACCGGCAAGGCACAGTCATTTAATGACGTTGCCAATTCAGTGATTGCGCATCATGGTAAAGGTCATATCGAATACATACCGTTCCCGGATCACCTTAAAGGCTGTTACCAAAGTTTTACCGAAGCCAACATCACCAAGTTACGTGATGCCGGTTATAGCAATGACTTTAAAACGGTTGAGCAGGGTGTTGCAGAATACATGCAAATTTTAAATGCTGATTGAGGAATGATGATTGATGAATGTTAAAACCACTGAATTGCCTTTCCGATCATCATTCATCAATCATCATTCATAAATCTATCCCTATGTTACTTCGACATCTATACAGTACGGCCCTCTACCTGCTAACACCATTGTATTTAGCTTATCTTTATTGGCGTGGTCGTCGCGCACCTGCGTATCGTGATCGTTGGGCGGAACGTTTTGGTTACTATGATCTCGAGGCTAAAGATGGCCCGATTTGGATCCACGCCGTATCGGTAGGTGAAGCGCAAGCTGCCTTGCCAATGATTCAAAAATTAAAAGAACGCTTTCCCAATCATCCCGTATTAGTCACGACCACCACCCCTACTGGTTCAGCACGTATTAAAGAATCACTGGGTGACGAAGTAATGCACGTCTATGCACCTTATGACGTGCCCTGTGCCGTTGACCGTTTTATGAAAGCGATGAAACCCTCAATAGCCATATTCATGGAAACTGAAATCTGGCCGAATATTATTCATGCCTGTACAACGGGCAATGTACCCGTGGTACTTGCCAATGCACGTATGTCGCAACGTTCAGCCAATGGCTATGCCAAACTGGGTGGTTTCATGCGTCAGGTGATGAGCCAAATTAATTTGGTTGCCGCACAATCACAGGACGATGCCGCACGGCTAATTGGCCTCGGTGCGAAGTTGGAAGCCGTGCATGTCACCGGCAGCGTCAAGTTTGATATGCACCTTCCTGCCAGCATTAAAGAACAAGGCGAAGTACTGCGTCGTGACTGGGGTGTGAACCGAAGTATTTGGATCGCGGCGAGTACGCGTCAAGGTGAAGACGAACAAATATTAGATGCCTTCGCACAAGTCTGCCATGCACGACCTGAAGCCTTATTGGTTTTAGTACCCCGTCATCCAGAACGTTTTGACAGTGTCGCAGCACTCTGTGAAAAACGCGGCTATAAAATACAACGTCGTAGTGAACATAAACCTTGTGATGATGAAGTTGATATCTACCTCGGTGATACCATGGGTGATCTCACCTTATTTTATGCTGCAGCCGATATTGCCTTTATCGGTGGTAGCCTAGTTCAAACCGGCGGACAAAACCCTATCGAAGCCGCAGCACTGGGTTTGCCCGTTATCATGGGGCCATCACTGTATAACTTCTCAGAAGTGACGCGCATGTTACGTGAGCGAGAAGCACTCACCATTGTCAATGACAGTGAACAACTTGCCGCAACAGTATTGGATTATTTGCGCGATCCGACTTTGCGCGGTAAACATAGCGAAAATGCCTACGCCGTAGTGCAACGCAACCGCGGAGCGATGGATCGATTACTTATATTGATTGATGAAAAAGTTTCGATGAGCTAGATCTTAATCTGTCATTGCGAACGTAGTGAAGCAATCTCTAAAATTCAACGGTTTCCCAAAAAGATTGCTTCAGTCATTTCATTCCTTCGCAATGACGAAAGCTTATTTCAACCAGGCATCAATCGCGGCAATATCCGGTTGCGCCAATGAACCTGCAGCTTGTTTCAAACGCAAGGTATTCAAAATATAATCATACCGTGAGCGAGAATAATCCCGTTTAGCACGGAACAGTTCACGTTGACTTAACAACACATCGACAATCGTACGCGTGCCCACTTCAAAACCTGCTTGGGTTGCTTCATTGGCTTTTTCACTTGAGGTCACCGCTTGGCGTAAGGCTTTAACACGGCTGAGTTCAGCAATCACACCAAGGTAGGCACTGCGTGTTTGGCGCACCACACTGCGGCGAGTTTGTAAGAGTGTTTGTTTTGCAGCTTCAGCACGGTAAGCGGCTTGACGGGTACGTGAGCTAACCGCGCCGCCTGCAAAAAGTGGCACATTGAGTTGCAAAGAAATTTGGTCAGTATCACGTTCACTGCCAAAGGCACTATTGGAATCAGAGTGACTGGTACTCGCAACAACATCCAGAGTAGGATAATGACCTGAACGTTGGCGATTAGTTTCTTCACTGGCAACCTGCCTGGCAAATTGTGCAGACTTTAATCCGAGGTTTTGATCGGTGGCTTTTTTAACCCACTGTTCAATGTCATTAGGTTCCGGGCTGAGCAGCGGTATCTCTGCTTGTAGTAATTGCGGTGCCTTTTCGTACTGGCCAGTGATTTCTTGCAAGGCTTCACGTGCATTGGCTAATAAATTATCAGCACTAATTTCTTGCGCCACAGTTAAATCATATTGCGCCTGCGCTTCATGCACATCGGTGATCGCAATCAGGCCGACTTCAAAACGTTGTTTGGCTTGCTCTAACTGGCGTGCAGTGGCTTCTTTTTCAGCGCGCGCAAAATCCAGATTATCTTGCGCGGCAAGCAGATCAAAATAACCACTGGCAAGACGAATCATTAAATCCTGTTTTGCAGTACCGTAATCGGCCTCGGCTTGTGCCACAGTAGCATCGGCCTGGCGTAAGCCCACCCAGTAATCATGGTGGTAGACAGGTTGGGTCAACACCAAACTGTAACCCTTGCTACTGAATGTTTCGTCACGCGAAGGGTTGAACGCAAAATTACTCTTTGTTTCAGATGCGGTCTTATCGGTATTAGCTGACAAGGCGATGTTCGGTAACAACAAGGCGACACTTTGGTCTTTGGTTTCGCCCTGGGCAAGACGGGTTGCATCGGCAGCCTTGAGCTGCGGATCGTTATCACGCGCTAGCAAGTAGTTATCAAGCAGACCACCGGCCATCGCACTGCCTGGCAGAGCCAGGCTTGCTATGAAATAACTTGTCGCTAAACGTAAACGCATATTCTCATCCTAATAAACAGCCATATTGGGGTCAACGTCGCGTGCCCATGCCGCGACACCCCCGCTGAGATTAATAATATTCTCAAAACCTTCGCTCTCGAGATAAATCCCGATATGGCGGCTTCGAATACCGTGATGACATATCACAACAATAACACGGTCTGGGTCTAATTCATCGAGTTCGCCAGGGATCTGGCCCATCGGGATCAACACCGAGCCTTCAATTTTACAACGATCAAACTCCCACTCCTCACGCACATCAAGCAACAGCGGCTCGTTGTCGTTTTGTAAGAACTCTTGTAATTGAATGGCGCTAAATTCTTTCACTTAGATATTAACCCTGTTCACAGGAAAACGCCTGCGAAGCAAGATTATACCGAAAAATGCGCTAGGTGCTTAAAATTCGAAGTGTTGTGGAGTAGGGGCGTTTTGCAGTGGAGCAATGTTCGTTTCAAAGAGCGACTTATAGCGCCACTCACCTTCAGCAACGCGGGTAATCAATACCGCTTCCATGGCAGGGCCTTCACCAATAATCACGAACAGGCGGCCACCCACTTTCAGGCAATGTTGAAAACGTTCTTCAAGTTCAGGCAGTGAGCCAGTAACAGCAATCACATCGTAAGGGGCATGTTCTTCCCAACCATTGCAGGCATCGCCGACTTCCAGAGTGGCATTAACGATGCCGAGTTGTTCAAGATTATGCGCAGCCGCAACGCTGAGCTCAGGATTAATCTCAATACTGTGTACATGGCGGGCCGACTTAGCGAGCAGCGCAGTAACAAAACCACTGCCAGTACCAATTTCCAACACCGTATCGGTTGGTTGTACATCAAGCGCTTGCAGCATATTGGCTTCAACCAATGGCTTCATCATGTATTGGCCGTGGCCAATAGGAATTTCGGTATCCGCAAAGGCAAGGCCTTCACAATCGGCGGGGACAAAGTTCTCGCGTGGCACGCTTTCAAGTAAACCGAGCAGGTGCAAATTATTCACATTACAGGGGCTAATTTGTTGAACCACCATATTATGGCGAGCCAGTGTGTGTTCCGTATTGCTCATACTTATTATTCCCCGTTAACAGTTGAAGCGCGGTCAAGAGAGTATGTAGTTTAGGCATCGCAAGCAAGCAAAAGTGCACTGGAAATGCTTATAGCCTTATAGGTCAAAGGCTTGGGAAGAACGGGCGTTGACCCTAAATATCATAAGTCTATAATTTATAAGGGTTTTACGCATGATGCTGGCAGTCGCGCCGAGCATCATATATCATGAGCATCCGGCTAGGGGTACCAGCACACTATATATAGAGTATGAATATAGTGGTTGGTTGAGAAACACTCTTAGAACCTGAACTGACTAACATCGGCGAAGGGAAGCTGCACTATCGATACCATGGCTTCCCTCGAACAAAAACCCACACAAGGGTAAGGAAGCAAACCACATGAGTGCCATCCCAGAAGATTTTATTAAAAAAACCGCGCAACTGTCTGAAGACATCACCCGGCCGTTTCCAAATTCCAAAAAGATCTATGTGCAAGGCTCACGCCCTGATATTCGCGTACCGATGCGCGAAGTTACCACCTTGCCGACGCAAACCGCCAATGGCGAAGAGCCTAACTTGCCCATCACTATTTATGATACCTCCGGTCCTTACACTGATCCCGCAGCAGATATAAATCTGCTGCGCGGTCTGGCGCCGATGCGTGCCCCCTGGATTGAAGAACGCAATGATACCGAATTATTAGACGGCCCAAGTTCAGACTTTGGTAATGAGCGCGCCTGCGATCCAAAAACAAAGCACCTGCGTTTTGAGCACATTAAAACACCGCGCCGCGCCAAGGCAGGCAAAAACGTCACGCAAATGCATTACGCGCGCCAGGGCATTGTTACGCCAGAGATGGAATTTATCGCCATCCGTGAAAACAACAAACTCACCGAAATGCGTGCCGACCCAGCGTATGAGTCACTGTTGCGCCAACACAAGGGCGAGAACTTTGGCGCCAACATCCCGGATGAAATTACACCGGAGTTTGTGCGCAGTGAAATCGCCGCAGGTCGCGCGATTATCCCCGCCAACATAAACCACCCTGAAATCGAGCCGATGATCATTGGGCGTAACTTCCTCGTCAAAGTGAACACCAACATCGGTAACAGCGCCTTGGGCAGCTCGATTGAAGAAGAAGTTGAAAAAATGGTCTGGTCTGCACGTTGGGGCGGCGACACCCTCATGGATCTATCTACCGGTAAAAACATCCATGAAACACGCGAATGGATCTTACGGAATTCACCCATGCCTATCGGTACCGTGCCTATCTACCAAGCACTAGAGAAGGTTAATGGCGTAGCCGAAGATCTCACATGGGAAATCTTCCGTGACACCTTAATAGAACAAGCCGAACAAGGCGTGGATTACTTCACCATCCATGCCGGTGTGTTACTGCGCTATGTACCAATGACAGCGAAACGCGTCACCGGTATTGTGTCTCGTGGTGGCAGCATCATGGCGAAGTGGTGTTTAAGTCATCACACCGAAAGCTTCCTTTACACCCACTTTGAAGACATCTGTGAAATCATGAAGGCCTACGACGTGTCCTTTTCTCTGGGTGATGGCCTGCGCCCAGGCTCCATTGCCGATGCCAATGACGAAGCACAATTTGCAGAGTTAGAAACATTAGGTGAACTCACCAAGATCGCATGGGAACATGACATCCAAGTCATGATTGAAGGCCCAGGACACGTGCCGCTGCAAATGATCAAAGAGAACATGGAAAAAGAACTCGAAGACTGTCATGAAGCGCCGTTCTACACACTCGGCCCACTGACGACCGACATTGCGCCGGGTTACGATCACATCACCAGTGGCATCGGTGCCGCCAACATTGGTTGGTACGGTTGTGCCATGCTTTGTTATGTAACACCTAAAGAACACCTTGGCCTGCCAAACAAAGCCGACGTACGTGAAGGCATCATCACCTACAAACTCGCCGCACATGCGGGTGATTTGGCGAAAGGCTTCCCCGGTGCACAAGTTAGAGATAACGCGCTTTCTAAAGCCCGCTTTGAATTCCGCTGGGAAGATCAGTTTAACCTAGGCCTAGATCCAGAACGCGCCCGTGAATACCACGATGAAACCATGCCCAAAGAAGCGCACAAAGTCGCGCACTTCTGCTCTATGTGTGGACCGAAGTTCTGCTCGATGAAGATCTCGCAAGAAGTAAGAGATTATGCGGCTAAGCAGGGTGATTCAGTTGAGGTTGCTATTGATTTGGGGATGAAGGAAAAGGCTAAGGAGTTTACTGAGACGGGAAGTGAGCTCTATAAGAAAGCATAGGTAGTGAAATATAAAACGAACAGGTCGTGCTAGTAACGCGTAGGCCACGGAAGGCCGAGAGCGGTAAAAAAGTGATATATAATTATGAAGAATGAATCCATGATTTACCCAATCGTTTCAACAGAAAGATGGGCAAAGCAATATTCTATAACTGTTAAATCAAACCCTTGTGGGAATTGTGGTGAGATATTACATCCTACTAAACCTTTCGCAACAGGCAGCTGGAGAGGTTTAATATCAGAGCCTCATAGTTGTGGTGAAGAGTTTGATTTAATTCTTGCAACAAAAGCCACTCCTAGTGAACGAAGAAAATATATTGATTTATTTCAAGTTTTGAAAGAACAGTTTAGTTTCGTCCCTCAATAATACTAAGATTCCAACTCGCCATAGTATTAACAAATTTTGAAGTTAATATTTCATATGTTATAGCCTTACTTGCTGCCGGTGTTAGATCAGTATCTTTACGTCTTCTTAGGTAAAAGTTTTCTTTCTTATATTTAGGTGTAAAATTTGATACGGGATCATATACACGTTTCATAACTGAATTAATTTCTTCATCTATATACTGTAGAGCTTGTGGCTCATTTAATCCTGTTCTAGCTTTTATTAGTACAGTCCCAGTGTTATCTATTTCATATTCAATTTCGAGAAGTGCAATAGAACCCTTTTTTAACTGGCCACAAAAGTAACCACTAATTGTATTTTTAGTGTCAAATTTCATGCCATGCAAATGTTTAAGAACCCTCTCATTATTTACTTGCTTAGTTTTTCTGGTGTGTAAATTATTGTATTTATGATCTGTTAAATATTTTAACAATGGTCTAAATTGAACTTCAGGATACATGATACTTTTACTCCTAAATATATTGATTTCTTATTCGAATATATCGTTAGTGCTTCACATCTTATTCACTTATTTATTCGTCTTCGAATGACGACTTTTTTTCTGAAGTGAATTCCCTTTACTGCGATTTACGCTTGAATTTAACGCCTGCAAATTTTGTGTTGAATCACTACCACCTTTGCTCTTGGGTTTAATGTGATCAACATCCCACCCCATATTAGAGCTTTTACCTTGTGATGATTTATACATAGTATTACCGTAAGGATCCTGTCTATATTCTTTTGGATCTTTACCTTGAACTTTTTTAGCCTTATTCCAGACATTATCAACTTTTGTTTTACTAACCATTATTATTTCCTTTATAAAATATAATTTATAAACAAAACTGCAGTTCGCAGTCACATTAAATGACTACCAGCAGTGTGCTCACTAAAAGCAAGGTTAGTAACTTGACGGGGGGATCGGAGAAGATCATACTCATTGTCGCCAAACGGTGCGTAGTTCTCTGCGCCCGAGCCGGTGCTAAGTTCTAAGCTTGCACCGGCATTTTAATACATAAATCAAAAATGTGCAATTAAACTTAGCAATTAACTATATGTTAAGTTATATTTGATGCTTGCATAGTTTAACTTGACATTATATGTATTTAATATAATATTTGACCAGATCAGCTAATTGAGAGAAGCACTGTCTATGTATGACGAGGACGAGATTTACAGATATATAGGTAAAGAACTTGCTACTGCTAGAAAATACAAGCGGAATATCACACAAGATGATATGGCGAAGCTTTTGAATCTTACGAGAACATCAATTTCCAATATTGAAAGAGGAAGGCAGAAGGCCTCACTTGGATTAATTTATCTGTACTGTTCTATTGTCGGGAAAAAGATAACGGAGGTTTTACCTAGTCTAGATGACGTCTTGGAAAGAGAAATTACTACTGGTACTAACATTACTGTAGGTGATGGCCAGCGACTTGTCCCTGATAAGGTTGCTGACATGATTAAGTTAATTGATTAATTCGTTCTGAAAATTATATTGAAAATATTTTAATAATATATGGGAATTGAATTATGAAAACTATTGAAGAAAAAGCACTGACACTACTTGAAAGTATGGAGCTTGATAAATTTCCTATTGATATTAACCAGTTGGCAAAGAAGTTAGAATTGCCAATTATAGAAAATGATTTTGATGACAATATTGCTGGACTTTTATATTCAAAGAATGGAAAAAGTTATATTGGCTTAAATAAAAATCATCATGAGAATAGGAAAAGATTTACGATTGGTCATGAAATCGGACATTATATTCTTTTACATTATAAATTGAATGATGATATTCATGTGGATAGAAAATCATTTATTTTTAGAAAGTCAGGCGATTCATCAGGTAATGAAAATCACGAAAAAGAAGCGAATCAATTCGCGGCAGCTTTGTTAATGCCGGCCTCTTTAATAAAGAAGTTTATTAAAGAAGAGAATATAGATCTAAATGATGATATGGATATTTACAGACTATCAACAAAATTAAAAGTTAGTGAGCAGGCTCTAACATATAGATTATTGAACATTGGGCTAATTAGTTATTAAATTAAGGGGGGCGGCCCCTTTAACTCAATGAGGAAAATGACAAATGGATCGTAAAGTATTCAAACTTCCATTTAGCAGAACAGGCACAAGCAAATTTCAGTGCCCATCCTGTGGGAAAGGTTTTCTTAAAGTGAAACCTAATACGTTTCATGAGCAAGAAACAGCTGCATCACAAAAAGAACACGATCACCCATTTTGGGAAGCCGAGTGGATTGAATACATATATAGCTGTTTATTTGAATGCAGTAATACTGAATGTAAAGACATTGTTTCAAGCTCAGGTACAGGCTCAGTAGCAGAAGACTATTGTTACGATGAAGATGGAGTCCCTGGAACAGATTATGAAGAATACTACATGCCAAAGTATTTCACTCCATATCTAAAGGTATTCCAATACCCTAAAAGTACTCCTGAGGTGGTTGAGGATGAAATTAATAAATCATTTTCACTATTGTTTTGTGACCCGTCATCATCAGCAAATCACATTCGTGTCGCACTCGAACATTTATTGACACACTTAAAGATAAAGCGATTTACTACTACTGATGGGAAAAGAAAATTTCTGAATTTGCACAATCGAATAGAATTATTACCAAGGAAATTTGACCATATAAAGGATATTTTTTTTGCTGTAAAATGGCTAGGTAATGCAGGAAGTCACAGTGGCCACGAGGTCAGCTTAGATGATGTTCTAGATTCATATGAATTGATGAGTGAGCTTCTTGTTGAAATATTCGCTAATAACCGTTCTAAGGCGAAAGCCCTTGCAAAAAAAGTAAACAAGAAAAAAGGGCCCAAGTAGTGAAATAGGAGAAATGGGGTCAGAACACAATACTTTCTAATATAGTCCACTAATCAATAATCTGGTGAAATTGTTTTTTAATTCTTCATATTAAAGGCAGTTAATGAAACGAGCATATTACTCTTCTTCTATTACTGGGTTCTGTAAACAGAATCCAGATCAGATTCTTGGCCTTATGACTCAAGAGCATTCATTTGATCTGACTGCATTTCAACGAGATGCTTGGGTAGAGCAAACACTATTATTGAAAGAGTTATTAAGCGAATATGATGGGCGAATATATTTTGAGTATTCAATTCCCAGAATGGGTAGGCGAATTGATGCTGTTGTTATAATTGACTCAGTTGTTTTCATAATTGAATTTAAAGTAGGTGCAGCAACCTATGGGGCTGCTGATATCGATCAAGTTATGGATTATGCGTTAGATTTACGTAATTTCCATGAAGGTAGTCATAACGTCACGTTAGTACCACTGCTGGTGTCAACCAAGGCCCCAGCGTTAGACATTCAATTTAAGACCCTTCCAGTAGATCACATTTATTCACCTATTTTCTGTAATGCGCTTAATTTAGGTGAAGTCATTAAAGATGTACTCAGCAAGCAAGATGAAGACTCGATTGATTGCAATAAATGGGAAGGCAGTGGATATAAGCCAACACCGACTATTATTGAAGCAACCTTGGCACTTTATAACGGCCATTCGGTTGCAGATATTTCACGTAGTGATGCGAATGCAGTCAACTTATCTGATACATCTAGTTCAGTCGCAGACATAATTAAACAATCGAAAGATAATTCTGAGAAGTCGATAATATTTGTAACAGGCGTTCCTGGTGCCGGTAAGACATTAGTGGGTCTTGATATTGCGACAACACACATTAATCCAGATGATGAGCTCTATAGTGTGTTCCTTTCAGGTAACGGGCCACTCGTAAAAATACTTCAAGAAGCATTAGCGCGCGATAGGGTAGCTAGATCAGCTGCTACGGGTAATAAGATTCGTAAAGGTATTGCAGTAAATGAAGTAAAAGCCTTTATACAGAATGTGCATCACTTTCGTGATGAGGGCTTAGTTGATTTAATTAACCCTCCCGCGGAGCATGTGGTTTTATTTGATGAAGCACAACGGGCTTGGTCTAAGCATCAAACAATAAAATTCATGCGAGAAAAGAAGAATCAGCCTGACTTTGATCAATCGGAACCAGAGTTTCTGATTTCATGTATGGATCGGCATACTGATTGGGCGACGATTGTTTGTTTGGTGGGCGGTGGACAGGAAATAAATACAGGTGAAGCCGGTATTAGTGAGTGGTTTGAAGCAATTGAGGAATCTTTTCCGGATTGGAAGATTTACCTGTCTGATCGGCTTACAGATAGTGAATATGGTGCAGGCGAGATAGTTGAACAAGCTAAGAACAACACCATGGTTAAATTTATACCAGGATTACATTTGCAAACATCGATGCGTGCGTTTCGAAGTGAAAAGGTATCATTGTTTGTAAAGCAGTTATTGGATTTTGATATAGAGGAAGCGCGGGAGAATTTGTTAGAGATTCAAGAGAATTACCCGATTGTGCTGACAAGAGATCTTGTAGAAGCTAAAAAATGGGTTCGTGAACAAGCACGTGGTTCGGAACGTTATGGCATGGTGGTGTCATCTCAAGCGGAAAGATTAAGGCCACATGCGATAGATGTGCGTGTTAAGGCTAATCCTGTACATTGGTTCTTGAATGGAAAAGATGATGTACGTTCATCCTATTATCTTGAAGATGTAGGGACAGAGTTTGATGTTCAAGGTCTTGAACTAGATTGGGTATGTATGGCTTGGGATGCAGATTTCCGTTATGCAGACGAAAAATGGGATCATTGGTCTTTCCGTGGCAGTAAGTGGCAAAGGATTAAAAAACTTGAACGGCAAATGTACCAAAAGAATGCATATAGAGTTTTATTGACTAGGGCAAGACAGGGCATGGTGTTGTTTGTACCCGAGGGCAATAATGAAGACCATACAAGACCAAGTGAATATTATGATACGACTTATAGTTATTTAAGAGACTTGGGGATAAGTGAGCTTTAATACTGAGCTCAACCGTTAGGACTCAAAATCATATAGTTGAAGATAATTGCGTTGGAGGAATTATCGAATTATTTTTTCTTATTCTATTTGGAATATTTCTATTACTTCTATTATTCAAGTCTCCTCGCAACAAAGGAGCCATGGGTGAGCGTAAAGTTCAGAATAAGATAGCCAAATTAGTCGTGAATCAAGAAGGCTATCAGGTATTCAATGACTTAACTTTAGACACACCAGATGGAACCACGCAGATTGATCATATTATTATCTCTCCCTTTGGGATATTCGTAATTGAAACAAAAAACCTCACCGGTTGGATATTTGGAAACACAAATCAAAAGCAATGGACTCAAACAATATATGGAAAGAAATATCGATTTCAGAATCCACTACATCAAAACTACAAACACATCAAAGCGGTTCAAAATTTACTAGGCGTAAAGGAAAGTATTATATTTTCAATTGCGGTATTTGTTGGTAAGAGCGAATTTAAAACCGAAATGCCAAGCAACGTTGTAGAATTGCGTGACCTGTTACCTTTAGTGCGCTCCCATGAAGAAGTGATTCTAAGTGATCAAGACATTGAGGCCTTCTCTGAAGAACTTAGTAATCCTGTATACTCTGATTCATCTAACCAAAGTAAGCATATAGAAAATTTACAAAATAATTTGGAGAACCCGATTTGTCCGAGATGCGGCAAAGCAATGATCCTACGAACTTCTCGTAAGGGCAGCTCAACTGGTGCGGAATTTTGGGGTTGCTCAGGGTTTCCGGTGTGCAAAGCAACTAAAAAGTGCCAGTAAAAGAATAAAAGTATCCGTTAAACTGGGGGAGGTTCATTCTGACCCTACCGGTTTAGCTTTCAGAAACGTTGAGGTATAATCAGCCGCTAATTTTCACTTGAGATATCATTATCAATACCAAAGATAAAAAAGAAATAAATCAGATAGCCTCACCTGTAGCTTCATCAAATTCTGCTGAATCTGTATCAGTAGCAAATACACAGTTTAAGATTGCTACTTTCAATTTATTTAACTACCTTGAGCCGCCCAATGCTTACTACGATTTTGATCGTATTTATAGTGCTGAGCAATGGCAGAAAAAACAACGCTGGGTGACTGAATATTTACGAGAATATGAGCCTGATATTATTGGGTTTCAAGAGGTTTTTAGTGCTGAGTCATTAAAAGAGTTAGTTGCCTCGCAAGGTTATGATTATTTTGAAGTGGTTGATCAACCTGAAGTGATTGATGACTTTATTTATAGGTCGCCTGTTGTTGCCATTGCATCTCGTTTTCCTATTGTTGATATTAATTCGGTTAAACCAAACACTGAACTCGCACAAACATTAGGCTTGACTGACTTCTCTTTTAGTCGACAAGTATTAAGGGCAACGATTGACGTTCCGCATGCGGGCAACTGCGATTTTTATGTTGCGCACTTTAAATCGAAACGTCCCATGATTGAAATTGATAAGCACGATCCAAATCGTTCGGCAGAACAAACGATTATTGAAAGCTTAAAAGCAGATGTGGCGGGTGGTTGGGGCTCAACCATACGGCGGGGCAGTGAAGCTACGTTGTTAATGATTGATATGATTGAGCGGCGTGAGATGACTGGTTACCCCATGGTATTAATGGGTGATTTTAATAATACCTTGGCTGATGGTGTGTTAAGCCATTTACTGACAAGCACCTTACGTTTTGTTTCTGAGATAGACAGCGAGGCCTATCTTGCTAAGTATTGTTTAAACGATGTTTGGGATTTGTATCAACGGGCGCCACATTATGAAGCCGATGAAATGTATGATCCAAATGAAGTTGATGATAGAGATTTAGAAATAAATCAAAATAAAAAAGTCGTGCGTAGCCCAACACATTATTTTGGCGGCAGAGGCTCGGTACTCGATTACATTTTATTGTCGTGTGAATTTGATACCAGTTATCAGGACAGTCTTTTTGAGGTCAGCGCTTATCACACATACAATCGACATTTAATTAATCCTATTTTCGAACGTGATGGCGAAAGTACCGATCATGGTATTGTGTCAGTGACATTAACCTTAAGATCATGACGACAAATAATGGGCAACCTTCTTTCACGCACGATGAATTAATGAGTTAAACAATATGAGTGTTATTGATAAATTAGTAGCTCTGGTTGAGAAGTTGTATGTGGAGTCTGAAAATTATTCCGAAAACCCATCAGATGTTCAGCTTTGGTATAACCGGGGATATGCCAACGGTATCGTGAATTTTTTAAACGCGCGGGGTCATACGGATGAAATTAACCACCTTAAACTGGATGCCGAAAATTTATATCATGGTGAGCAGGTGATGGAATGGCATAAAGCTTATCATCACGGCTTCGAGATGGGGTTGCGTGAATCGGGTGAGGTTTGCCCTTAAGCGAAAAATAAGTGGGGACAGATCCCAGTTAAAAGCAGTAAAAGGGGTCGGAGTCAATTAAAGGGGTCGGAGAAAGTTAAAAGGGGTCGGAGTGATTTAATTTTGACCAGTTGTTATAGTTCTAAAATTGGCAGGAAGCCAGTTGAAATAATTCATATCTAACACAAGGAGTGTGTTATGCCTCGTAAGCCAAGGATGTATTTAGCGAATATCCCCGCCCATGTTGTTCAACGCGGAAATAACCGTGACGCTTGTTTTTTCTCTGATGATGACTGTCTTTTTTATCTTGAAGTTCTCGCCCAGGGGTTGCGTCGTTATCACGTCAAACTTCATGCCTATTGTTTAATGACGAATCATGTTCACCTTCTTATGACTCCGGAGGACGATCTGGGTATATCAAGAGTGATGCAACACATAGGCCGCCGGTATGTTCAATATATTAATCTGACCTATAAGAGGAGCGGTACCTTGTGGGAGGGGAGACATAAAGCAAGTTTAGTCGACGCCGATAACTATCTATTAAAATGTTATCGCTATATTGAGATGAACCCTGTTGCAGCAAGTATGGTGGATACACCTGAGCAGTATCGTTGGAGTTCTTATTGCTGGCATGCATGGGGTAAACCAATTTCTATTATTAGCGATCATTCTTTATATGATGATTTAGGCCATAGTTCGAAAACAAAACAATATGCTTACCGCGAGTTATTCAAAACACAGATTCCCGACGAAGACCTTCACGCTATAAACGAAGGATTGAAATATAACTACCCGTTGGGGCATGAACGGTTTAGAGAGCAGGTAGAAATAGCATTGGGTCGGAAAATTGGACAAAAACAGAGGGGCCGCCCGAAAGCAAGAGGGGTTGCTGGTTAAAATTAAATCACTCCGACCCCTTTTGACGGACCCCTTTTGACCGTAATGATGTGATCTTCCCTTGATAGTACCCAAATTGGGTACTATAGTACCCATATTAGGTACCTTTGGAATGTAAAGAGATGACGACTGCGATCAGTGATGCGCTGTTTACCAAGACCCAGCAACGGGTGCTTGGTTTGCTCTATGGTAAGCCCGATCAAAGCTTTTATCTGCGCGAGATCATGCGTGCGGTGGCGATGGGACGGGGAACGGTACGTCGTGAATTGGATCGCTTGGTGGATGCCGACTTAGTACGGATCACCCATACGGGGAACCAGCATCATTACCAGGCGAACGAGGACAACCCGGTTTTTACGGAACTGCATGCGATTGTGCGTAAGACGTTTGGGATCGTGGATGTGATCCGTGCAGCTCTTGCCCCACTTTTGGATAAGGTTGAGCTTGCCTTTATTTATGGTTCGATAGCCAAGGGGGGGGCAGGCGCAAAAAGCGATGTTGATCTGATGTTGGTTGCAGACGATCTGGCGTATGGTGAGATCATGAGTTTGCTTGAGGAGGCAGAGCAATCACTTGGACGTGAAATTAATCCGAGTATTTACGATCGCGGTGAATTCAAGGCGAAGTTAAAAGCGAAGAATACATTTCTCACCCGGGTGATGGCGCAAGAGAAATTATGGATAAAGGGAGAGGGCAAGGATGACGATAGCGCAACTCGATAATCTTGTTAAGATCGGGCAGCTAAAGATGGAGCCACCGGATCAGGCGCAGTTTGATGGATTTGTTGCATCGGCAAGAAACCGGCTCAATGATCTTGCGGCAACCGGTTTATCCGAGGAAGGAAAATTTTCATCAGCGTATGGCGCGGCGCATGCCCTGGCATTGGCCGCGATGCGTTGGCACGGGTACCGCTCGGAGAGTCGTTACCATGTGTTTCAATGTTTACAACACACGGTTGGGCTTGATAGCGCGAAATGGCGCGTGCTGGATAAGTGTCATCACCAACGCAATCTGGCTGAGTACGAAGGTCATCTTGAGATCAGTGCACAATTGCTTAAGGAATTAATTGCGATCACGCAGGCGTTACTGGCGCTTGTCGAGGCGATGGGCCCAGTGAAGACATAAGTAGGCGATCGATAGAATAGTCAGTGACCGTAAACAAGACTGATCTAGCCTACCCAGTAAGGGCCGGTTTACGGGCGCGGGTAAACAAACCGGTTAAGCATAAAATAATAGGGGACAGACCACGATTTATTCTCTGGTTAAGTTATTAAGGGGGCAGCCCCCCTTTAATGTCTAATTTTTCATCTCTCCTAAATACTGTGCAGATACACCTTCTGTGAAAGAAATACTCAAAGTATAAGTATTTCTATAACCCGAAAGGTTGATTGTACTTATCGTATTTTCACAAGGATCTGCCATGAAATTCGCACATAAGTCACGGGGCCTTTACGTTCTACTATTGATAATATCAAGCTATGCGAGCGCAGAGCCGGTCCGTTTCGCAGCAGTCGGTGATACACCTTACTTTAAAAGTGAATTAGAAAATCTGTCAAAGACCTTTTCGCTAATGGGCTCACAGGGAATACCTTTTGTAATACATATCGGCGATATTTTTAGTGGGGGGATAGACTGTCCTTCTGAGCGTTATGAGGCAAGAGCCAAGGTTTTCTCTAATACACCGATGCCCTTTCTTATTACGATTGGCGATAATGAATTCAATGATTGTCCGGATCCAATAAAAGCTCGAACACTATTTAGAAAGATTATTTTAGGAAATCCTTCTACGCATCAGATTGTTAAGGGTGCTGATCCATCATTTAATTCTATCCGTACATCACGACAAATTGAAATGATTGAAAATGTGGCATGGAGTTACAAGAGCGTAGATTTTATTATGCTGGTGCTACCCGCACTGCCGGGGGTCTATCCACTAAAGCCTACGAAGATTAATAAAATTTTAGAAGCTAATATCTCTTTTTTAACGAAGGGCTTTAATAAAGCAAAAACGAACAATCAGGATGCTATTGTTATAATGATGCATTCTGATCCTGCCGAGTGTAATGCATATGGTTGTGCTGACTTTAACAAAAAATTAATTCAAGAAGTGCGTGATTTCGAAAAACCAGTATTACTAATAAACGGTAGTGATCATGATCGTGAATTTATAGAAAGCGGCTACCAGGGTGAACCAAAATGGTCGCGCCTACGACCTGGATCAGAGCCAACCGCATGGTGGCCCGAAGTTTTATATTCACCACTAGACAAGGAATTTTCAGTTAAATGGAACGAAACGCCATATTAGGGAAAATAAGGTAATAAAAGGAAAAAATAAAAGGGGTCAGTGACAAATAATAGAGGACAAACCACGTTTTCTTTATTATAGATTATTGGTTCAAGAGATAATCATATTTCAAATAAGGATAAACCACATGTTGATAGTAAAGGGCTTGATTGGTGTCACGGTACAGTTGGCCTTGTTTGCCGCCTTGTTGCTACTACCAGCAGGTACCTGGCAATGGCCACAAGCTATTCAGTTTCTTGTGGCGCATGGTATTTTATCATTTATTACAACGATTGTACTTGCCATGGTTGCACCTGCCAGTCTTGAGGCCCGTATGCAGGGAGTAGTGCATAAAAGTCAGCCCAGGGCAGATCGAATAATTTCGTATTTACTTTTCCCTTTTATGTTTGTTTGGTTCGTGATGATTCCTATTGATGTGTTTTATCTGCAGTGGTTGCCAACGCCAGATTTCATTGTGACTGTGATAGGCGCAGGAATATTTTTTGTCGGCTATGCAATTGTAACGGTAGCTACTTATCAGAACGAATTTGCTGTGCCGATTGTTAAAGACCAGTCTGAGCGAGGTCATGTACTTGTTGATACAGGACTATATAGCTGTGTTCGTCACCCATTCTATCAGGGGACGGTGCTCTATTTTATCGGTATCACGTTATGGCTGGAAAGCTATTTGGGGTTGATTCTATTATTGGTTATTTTAACTCTTCTAGTGGCACGTATTTTTGTTGAGGAGAAGACTTTACGGGAGACGCTACCGGGCTACATTGATTACATGACAAGGGTTCGTTACCGTATACTCCCTTTTGTCTGGTAAAAATAAAAGGGACCAGATACATATAACTATATGAGTTAAAAGGATATTGTAGAAAAAAAGGGAATACTTGACCATTTTACTTGAGTTTTATATTAGTAAATTATAATATTCTAATGGTCAATCAAGACTCAATGGAGAAAATGATGAAATTCCTTATTAATCTTACTGTAAGCATGTTAATGATGTTATCAGTATCAGCTTTTGCAGGCGACATCGATGCCAGCAAACTAAGCAAGAAAAAGCAGACAACTTTGGGTCTATACTTGACGGCTCAAGATGCTTACAACGAAGTGACATCTAGTCCTAAAAGTACACTTTTCATTGATGTGCGTACACCAGCGGAACTTGAGTTCATTGGTGCTCCCAAAATGATTAATGCGAATGTGCCGTATATGTTAAATGATTTTTCAGATTGGAATGTAAAGAAAAATCGTTTTAAGAAGTCACCTAACAGCGACTTCACCGTGCTTATGGAAGAACAACTTGAATTAAATGGCATGAATAAGGATGACAAAATTATCTTAATGTGTCGTTCCGGTAGTCGTAGTGCGAAAGCCGTTAACTTATTACACAAGGCAGGCTATACCAATGTGTACACAGTGGTTGACGGTTTTGAAGGTGACAAGTCGAAAGTTGCAGCAACGAAAGGACAGCGTGTTGTAAATGGTTGGAAGAATGCAAACTTGCCATGGACTTATAAGCATGACGAAACAAAAATGTTTGTTAGCCTAAACTAACGGATTAGTGCAGTGCTTAAAAACCGGTGATAATTGGCTGATAGGCTGGTTATTACCGGTTTTTTTATTTTTTACACCTCAAAAATATTGTTTCGGTATAAAAGATAAAAGGGGTCAGACCCCTTTTATCCATGTTTGCCATATTGCTGCCACAATTTGCCTCCGGCGTGCCTGATTTGATGCCATAAATCGCCACCTTCTCTTGTTTTACTACACCCTGAATAACAAAGGGGTGTCATTTATGAACGGTCAGCTTACAAAGTATGTCAACCAGCACAGACGTGCTGTCATATTGTTAAGATTCTTCGACACGATAACAACATTTGCGGCAACTGTGTTGGTCGTTTTATCTGGCATTGTCCTGATGAGCTTTCTGGTAATGATGGCTTCGCAATCTGTGCAGGCTGCACAGTCTGAACAGGGACAAATCACGGGGGAGCCTGTTAAAAATCTGTCACAGGTACGTCTGGATGAATCCAGACAGGGCAGCTTGTTGTTCGCGCAACAATCTGAGAAAGGCGTGTATGCCTTAGCGCCCGTCGTAAAGACGGATGTGTCAATGGACATTGCAGGTATGTTGGCTCATGTGAAGGTTGAGCAGCAATTCACTAACCCAACAGCACAATGGCAAGAGGGGATCTATGTATTTCCGTTGCCCGATGATTCGGCAGTTGATCGCCTGCGTATGAAAATCGGTGAGCGAATTATTGAAGGTAAGATAAAGGAAAAGGGACAAGCGCGTAAGCAATACGAAAAAGCAAAACGTGCAGGGAAAAAAGCGGCGCTCATCGAACAGCAACGACCAAATATGTTCACGAATTCGGTTGCCAATATTGGTCCGGGTGAATCAATCACCGTGACCATTCATTATCAACAGCACCTGGCATACGTTGATGGCGAATTTAGTCTTCGATTTCCAATGATCGTAAACCCACGTTACACACCGAAATCAGATGCGTCACTGGCGCGTGCGATGAATGAGGTAACGTCTCAATCAAATGAGACGCCGGCGTTTAGTCGGCATGGTTGGGGTGGTGTGTTGGCTCATGGCGAAAAAGCTATTTCAATGAATGCGTATGCTGATGTGCCCGCCAGTCCCGTGACGATAAACATTAAGCTGGATGCGGGGCTGCCTTTAACGTCGGTGAGTAGTCCTTATCATAAAATTGAGTCACAAGAGAAAGAGGGCAAGCATACGATTCGCCTGACCAAGGAAGTGATACCGGGAGATCGGGATTTTGTATTACGCTGGCGGCCTGCGTTAAAGAAGGCCCCTCAGGCGGCCTTATTCAGTGAAATACGCGACGAGGAAAAGTATGCCTTGTTGATGTTTATGCCCCCGCATCCACAACATGTCAGGGACAACATCGCATCGCGTGAACTGATATTTGTTATTGATACTTCAGGTTCAATGGGGGGCGCGTCTATTCGTCAGGCACGCCAAGCCTTGCGATTGGCTATCAAAAAACTGACACCACAAGATCGCTTTAATATTATCCAGTTTAACTCATACACAAGTCAGTTATACGCGAAAGCGGTGAGTGCAAATAAACGTAATATTAATCAGGCGCTACGCTATATTGATTCGCTTAATGCCGGTGGCGGGACAGAGATGATGAGAGCATTGCAAGCGGCATTGCCATTAGCAAATCATGCGGATTCAAGTAAAGAAAATCATGTGCGGCAGGTTGTTTTTTTGACAGATGGCAGTGTCAGTAATGAATCCCAGTTATTTGGATTGATCAAAAATAGGCTGGGTAACTCGCGACTCTTTACTATTGGGATCGGTTCTGCACCAAACAGTCATTTTATGAACAAGGCCGCGCGATATGGTCGAGGAACCTATACCTATATCGGTGATCTTCGTGAGGTGGAAGCGCAGATACGGTCACTATTCAAACGCATTGAAGCGCCCGTTCTAACGGATATTAAACTTGAGTGGATGTCAGGGAACCGCTTAGTCTATGTGGGTGGGAAGGGATCAGATGACACAACCATTCAAAGTTATCCGTCAAGGATTACCGATCTCTATGCAGGCGAGCCCCTGATTGTTTCAATGCGCTTAGCCGAGAAAGTCGATGGGCTTCGCATTAAAGGGATGATTAACACGCATGAATGGCAGCGCAACCTAAAACTGACCGGCGGTGCCGAAAAGGCCGGTGTCGCGAAGCGTTGGGCGAGGCAAAGGATATCTTCACTGCTGGAAAGTGTACTCGATGGTGCGGATAGGAATACGGTTCGCAAGGCGGTTATAGAAACGGCTCTGGATCATCACCTTGTGAGTAAATATACGAGCCTCGTTGCGGTTGATGTCACGCCCTCGCGTCCGGTTGATAAAACGCTTTTAACAAGCAAGGTCAAAACACCCTTACCTGCCGGGGCGGATAAAACAAAGATGCTGGGACTTCCAAAAACAGCGACGCCTGCCAGGGTACACTTTATGCTGGCTCTGATTTGTCTCGTATTCGCGATGCTTAGCTTGATGTTTTCCTTCAGGGGGCGCTGGATGCGGGTACGCTAGGCATGTCCAGGCAAGAAATTGTGCGGGTGTTCGCGGTAATACTGCTTTGTGTTTCTTCCTGGCAGTTTTCTAGCGCAGCTTTGATACAGGGAAAGGCTGTACTGGCACAGCATTTACTTCAACATGCATGGTCGTCAACGCTTGCTCGCAAACAACCGGTTAAACCCTGGCCATGGGCTGACACTTGGCCCGTGGCGAGGATCAAGGTACCCCGGCTGGGTGAGGATGCCATTGTGCTGGCAGGTGCAGAAGGAAATTCTCTTGCCTTTGCACCTGGACATATGAGCCAGACAGCATCGCCAGGTAGTCACGGAGTGAGTATTATCAGTGCGCATAGGGACACACACTTTTCGTTTCTCGAAAAGATACAGGTTAATGACAAAGTCATCGTTACAGATCCGAATGGAATGAATCATGTGTATGAAGTTACACACCTTCAGATTGTTGATGAAAGAAATTTTCATATTTCACAGACACTATCTCGCCAGGTGCTGATGCTGACAACTTGTTATCCGTTTGATGCGATTAATCCGGGAGGTCATTTGCGCTATGTCGTTACAACAGAGGCTCTACCACGAGGTGAGTTTATTTAAGCCCGCACTTTGATGGACAAAAGAACTGGGGTCAGCGAAAAAAGGGGGTCAGTACCCTTTAATAAAAATAATAGGGGACAGACCACAATTAATAAATGGGATCAGACCCCTTGATTATAAAAATAATATAATCATGATGCCATGATTGACAGTCGTGTTGTCTCTAGCAGTACTATAAACGTTGAAGTGACAATAATTGAAAACAAGGTAACAATGATTACTGGGGTTTTATTCGGTGATTGTTTCATTCAATACCCTCCGTGATTTTAATAATTAGCAATGTCATTAAAAACTTATGAAGCGACCTTGTTTTCCGCAACATGAGACCAGGAAACATGTGGATGTATAATATTCTGGTTTACAACAATATTAACTTTCAATAGTTCAGTTATCTCTGGTAAAGAATAGGTTTCTGAAAAAGCATTCTTTAAATGCTCAAAATGGAATTTATTCATGAAGAGAAGATTAGGATGAATTTCATGTTTTTGCTCAAAGTCGCGAATGAGACGAAAAATGTAAGCTAACATACTACTATCTCCTGTTGGTCGATATTTCTGTATATGTATCAGTACATTTAGTGCCATGTTCTTAAGGACACATTTTTAGACGATTTAAGTGAATAAATAATGAAAGTAATGTGAAAGTTTTGTTAAAAATTAGTACCAAGGGGTCAGAACACTTGAAATGACAATATATTGACGAATCAAATGATCTGACCTCTTGGTTTTGGAGATCAAATAGATTCACAGTATTTATACTCGGCGATTTCATAATTAATTCGGTTTGAATAAAAAGGAATCAGATTAGTGAATGAACGTATACATGAGATTTAAAAAGTTTGTTCACTAACCTGATTCATTAGTTTCCCTAGTTGTCGTAGATATATTCTCTATCATTGAATCCTGCCTTATATGCTTGCTCGTTATGGTAAATTCCTCCAATGTATTCACTAATGTCAAAACAACCATAAGATTCATATTCTTCATCTGAATTTAGAAACATATCATCCAGGTTAGAGTAGGTAGTCGTGTTACTCATAGCGTTTCCCCATTTTTCGGTAGATAATTTATACATTACAAAATTTATGCCAACATAATATTTACCAGAAAAAATATTTTAATGATTTTAAAATCAATCACCTGTAATTAGTTGATTAGATTAATAGGTATTTATGTGTATTGTTTGATTGCTCCTAAGCAGTGCGTGTCGCTGGTTTTTTGCTTAGTCATTGTGCAAAAAATAAAAAAAAGGGGTCAGTACCCTTTCTCTATCTTGGTTTTTACGAACGATAATTTTCTTGTAGCTGTTTTTTGTTTTCATAGTTCATCAAGATTTAATCAATAAGCCATATTTGTGTCATACATAATATTTATTGTTTAGCTCCCTGGATTTTACAGGGCATATCACTATTCCTATACGGAGAAGGGAGCTATCAAATGAACAAAAGTATTATTGCAGCCTCAGTTGTTGCCGCTATATCCGGCGTTGTTTTTACGGGCACCGGTTATGCCGATGATGAAAGCAAAACACGTCAATTCTCAAAATTTAAACAACTCGATGAATCAGCTAACCGTGCCGACTTCGATGCTAATGCACCGTGGAAACTGCCGCGTGGTTTCAGCCAGCGTATTGTTTCAGATGAAAGCGATCTGAACATTTACCTGCAGCCCACTTACACCGATCGCAGCACGGGTATACCAGAAGCACAGAGCAATGACTGGCATGACATGAACACAGTCAATGAAACAGGTTCGCAGGCAGGTCGTTTCATGTACCGCACACATGAGGTACGTGGCAATACTGAACTTGGTGGTACAGTGTCTGTTGTTGACCTGAAAACAGGCGAAGCCAAGGTTATCGCGGTAGATCCGTCGTACGATGCCCTCGATGGTATTGTCTGGACCCCATGGGGCACGGTGCTGTTTGCAGAAGAAACGACAAATGGTCGCCTGTTTGAACTTGTTCCTGATGCTAATGATCCTTCTATAGCCGCAGCGGTGATAGATCGACCAGCAGTTGGTCGCCTTGCTCACGAAGGTATCGAAGTCGATGGTGCTGGCAATGTTTATGTTGTTGACGAATACCGTGGTCGTACTGAATCACGTGTATCAAGAGGCAATACTTGTGGCGGCATCACTCCTTGTGGCGGTGGTATTTACAAGTTTGTACCTTATGCAGAAGGTGACTTGTCAGATGGCGAACTGTTCGTACTGAAAGTAAACGGTGCTGACGGTATTGGCCAGGGTGAATGGGTGGGTCCTATTGACCCACTGAACGCACGCGCTGCGGGTTCGCTGGCAGGAGGTCAGAGCTACCAACGGCCTGAAGATATTGAGGTTATCGATAACGTCCTTTACGTAGCTGTTACTGAAGGTCCGCGAGATGTCGAGACTAACCTTGATTCAGGTGAGCTGGCCTTCCAACGTGAATTGTATGAAGGCCGTGTCATAGCCATCAACCTCGACACATTGAAAGTGTCTGACTTTATTAAGCCAGGTGTTAACGTGCCACGTGAAGTTGGTCGTCCGGGTGATGAAGATCATCAGACTGGTTTCGACAGTGTTGATAATCTTGCTAGTGGTCCTGATGGCAGTCTTATTGTCATTGAAGACAATGTCCCATCTGATATTTGGGTTGCCAGCACTCGTAAGGTTAATGATCTGGGGGCATCTAAAAAAGTGAAGTTGTTTGCTTCACTGACCGATCCAAGTGCTGAGGGTACGGGTATTTACTTTAGCCCAACAGATCCACGCACACTCTACGTCAATATTCAGCACTCATCGGTTGATGATGGTGACGGCACTTGGGCCATCACACGTAATCGTTCTTTTAAGCGTGATGATGAATAAAAAATAAATACTGCAGGGAGGAGCAACGTGACACTGTGATCCCCTGAATGGGTACACAGAAGAACGTGCATAATAATAAGGGCGGCCAGGAAGGCCGCCCGACTTATTTATTAGCACTGCAAAAAGAAAAAAGGAAGAAAAAAGGGGGCAGTACCCTTTCTCTATCTTAGTTTTTACGAACAATAATTTTCTGGTACCCCAGGTTTATGTAGTTATTGATTTGTGACGGTCCTGCGGCGGCCACATCGACCAGGGAACTGAATTCTGTGTCGGAAACATTTCGCCATTCTGCCAGAGTACCGTATACGTGTGATTCTATATCCTTATTGACCCCCTTTAATCGAGGAAAAACGTGTTTTTATCGTAACCCACTTCCATAAATACTCAAACAGTACATGACAATTTTGTGAAGCAAGTTGTCATATATCTTTTGTTTAATGATCACCGAACTGACATCTCCACACTCTATAAAGATAACGGTCTAATAGGAGAGTGCGTATGTCACAGTTTAAGTGGTTCAGTGGAATTTTTTCTCGCAAACAGAAATTTTTTTATGCACGCGTCAACAGTGATGGTGTCTGCATCAGTGTATGGCGTTTTGATGTGCCAGTAGAGCATGCCGATCTCGTTGCGATTGATAGTCTTGATCAACACAAGATCGAACAAATGTGGACAGGTGAACATTGGATTGATCCGTACTTGCAACACCAGTCAATCAAAATAACCGGGGTCAGAGCACAGTTTTCTCTAATATAGATATCTAAAAATAAGTGGTATCAGTAAATAAAAGAGGTCAGCACCTGTTTCTATCGATTTACAGGGATAATAGGGGACAGACCACGATTAATTTTCGCCTACCTACGCCAACCAGTAAGACGCCGTTTTGAAATACATCAAGTCTAGACATAATCTTGTACATGAAATGAAGTTGAAAACGGTTGATATTGAAATCACGATTGAAGATGAAATTGTTGAATTAAGTTTAGTTCTTGGTGATGATATTGGTGGAGGTGCACCCTCCCTCAATCCGTTGCTGTAAGGATCTCTACCAAGCAAACAACAGAGCGCGTACACTAGTGCAAAAATATAAAGCCAAAGGCTTTGATTTAGTGAATGACGAGCAAAATATTAATGAAGAGGTAGAGGGGGCCATTGAGTCACCTCCTGTTCATAAACCACCCATTTTAAAAATTGTGAAGTAACAAAAAATAAAAGAGGTTAGTAGCCTTTAATACAGGACCAACTTTCAATCATACGGATATGTTAAAAAAAATTATAATTAGATTATTCCTTCCGATATTGGTGGTTATTGTCACCCTGTTTGCCACTCGTTGGTATCTGCTACAGCCACCCGATGACGTTACCTTGGCTAATGGGTCACGCCTGGAGTGGACTTCATGCTGGTTTGCTGCGCCGCTTGGACAGATCGTGCATTGTGCGAATTTCTACCCTAGCAGGCAGAATGCGGGTAAGCCCATTTCTCTTCCTGTTGTTGTCTATAAGCATTATGGTTTGCAGCACAATCCTGATCCGGTTCTGTTTATTAATGGAGGCCCTGGGGCGGCAAGCCACTTGGAGAGTGATAACTGGTCTTATTATGTTGACGCATTGGACTGGCAACGGGATTTCATTGTCTTTGATCACCGCGGTACGGGCCTGAGTACACCCAAGCCGGAATGCCAGTCGTTGTATGACTTTTATTACGAAGTCATTACAAACAACATGACGCCAAAAGATGAGTACCGGAAAAGCTACTATAAAGAAAGGAAGTGTTATCGATCGCTTGTGGAGCAGGGTAATGATCTTTCAGGTTACTCAACACTGGATAGCGCACAGGATATTCGGGATCTGATTGAAATAATGGATTACCCCGAGTGGAATTTGTATGGCACGTCGTATGGCACTCGCGTGGCCTTGGAGTTGATGCGCGACACACCAACGAGTATTCGTAGTGTCATACTTGATTCAGTTTATCCTGCGGATAAAAACGCGATGCTTGTCTGGCCAGATTTGCTGAACAATGCCATGGAGATGATATTCCAATATTGTAATAGCAAGGAGGAGTGTCGCACCGCTTACCCGGACTTACGTGGCCTGTTTCTCAAGGCGCTGGTGGAGTTAAGAAAAAATCCTGTGCGCTTGAATTTGCCAGAATATTATAGCGACGGTTCACTGGATGTTTATGTTAATGACTTTCGTTTCATCACGGGCTTGTTTATGGCGATGTATTCTCCTGAGCTGTTAGCGACCATACCGAAGGCAATTGATGATGCAGCCTATGGGGTAAATTATTTGATGGAGCCAGTGATGATGGCCTATGCGGATTTTATGCTGGATACCAGTTTTAATGATGCTGTTTCCAATTCAGTGGCATGTAATGATAATGGGCGTGTTACTGAAGAGGCTTACAATGCGGAGGTACGACGTTACCCATGGCTGAAGGATTACCACAAATACGCATGGAGATACGATGTGTGCGGGATCTGGTCGACAGGTGCTAATAAGAATTTGTCTCTGGAGCCGATTAACTCAATTATTCCAACCTTGATCCTGTCAGGCCAATATGACCCTGTTACACCGTGGCAGTGGGCTAAAGAAGTGCATGCGCATTTAGCTAACAGTTTTCATTTTGTGTTTCAGGATGTAGGTCATGATGTGCTGGGGAATGATGATTGTGCAGTAAAGGTCAGCCGGGATTTTTTGAGACAGCCTACGCTGTCGCCTGAACAGGCGTGTCTGCAGGCTCAGAATAAATAGTAAAAGGGATCAGAGCACTTGAATAAAGAGAAAATTGGCTATTTCATAATTACTTTAGTCGCAATCTTTGCGGTTATCGCTTTAATGACTCAAGGCCCGATTGCACAAGATCCTGCTTATCACCTACTTGCAGACACACGCGGTATTTTTAATCTGCAGAACTTCTGGAATGTAATTTCAAATCTACCCTATTTAATTATAGGTATCCTTGGTTTTTATAAAGTGATGCAATCATCAGGATTAACAATACTCGCAGAGCTTAAGCTTGCGTATCTTATGTTTTTTGCGGCAGTCGCTGTTGTGTCACTTGGTTCCGGTTATTATCATCTGGCACCGGATAACAGCACTCTGGTATGGGATCGGCTACCCATAACAGTTGTATTTATGTCGTTTTTTTCCATTCTGGTTAGCGAATTTATTTCGCTAAGAGTCGGTAAAGCGCTGCTTTTCCCTCTGGTCGTGGCGGGTATTCTCTCTGTGGTGTATTGGCACTTGAGTGAGGGCTGGGGCGAGGGCGATCTTCGGTTTTATGCGCTTGTTCAATTTACCCCGGTGATAATGGTACCGGTTATTTTGTTATGTTTTCGTTCTCGTTATACTCGGGTTTACGGGTATTGGGGGTTATTTGGTACCTACAGTGTTGCAAAGTTGCTTGAGTACGTTGATGTGGAGGTTTACCAGTTATTGAGCTTTATAAGCGGGCATTCTATAAAGCATATTGTTTCAGCACTGGGTGTGTATATTTTTCTAACATCATTAGAGAAGCGAAGCAGAATAAAATAAAAATAAGGGGGGTCAGAGCACAGTTTTTTCTAATATAAGGACTCGAGAATATTAACGTTAATTGTGCTCTGACCCTGAGGTATCCCCACAAAACCAATAATAAATGTGATCAAAAACAATGGCTTAATAAAAAAACGACTTTATACGGTAGGAAAAGCACGTCTTTGCGAGAGAATGAAATGAACGAAGCAATCTCATGATAAATCAGGACTAACCACGAGATTGCCACGTCAGTACTGAAAAATACTTTTTTTTCACTACTTTCTCGCAATGACTGAGTACGCCATATTTTAAGGGGATACCTCAGGCTCTGACCCCATTTAATTATTTTAACAAACATTGGATAACATAAAAGATTATGAATATTGATCACAATATAAGAGCAAAAGACCTCGAAGAAGCAATTGCTGGATTAAAACTATACGTGCAGGACGATAGCATTGACCCTTTGCTCTCAGCATTAGAAGCTTTAAAACAAGACCCGGGCAACGAATCACTTTTAGTATCTCTTTCTGATACGTTTAATGCGCTGGGTGTTATTCAAGGTGCTGTTTTAACCTATGCGCCTTATTTAAGCGTTATATTATCGAATAATCTTTTCGAAGATTAATGGGGGCTGTCTCTATTTTCAATATAAGGAGAGGTGACATGCGATCGTTGGGATTTTTATTACTACTGGTTCTGTCGGCATTTGTTACTTCGCCCTCCGTGTTCGCGGCGAATACTATTGAGTGTCCTGCCTTTGTTACCAACGTGAGTATGGGCGCGGTGAGTAATTTTAACGCTCCCGATGGCTGGCGGAAAAAGCCGTCCGCCGTGAGAGGGCGCATTGCGTTACCCCGTAACGATCATTACGTGGATCTGCAAGGCAAGCATATTGTGTGCAGCTATGGTGTGGTCGGCACCCCCGGCGGCAACTATCCGGTTGCTATCATTAGCAAGCCGTTTCCTGGTAAGGCGACGTGCGCGGCGATCAAAGACTACCGCTTCGAATGCGGTGCCGGGGCGATGACGATGGCGCCAGCTCGAGCCCCTGCTGAGATGTTATCCAGAACGCCTCAACTTGCGGCACCCGTACAGCTTTCCCCTGCGGACGGTAGCAGGTTCTCTCATTACCCGCGGAGGACAAAATTGCGTTGGCGCACAGTTGCGGGTGCCGTTAGTTATGCGGCAGAAGTCCAGTTCTGTCCAGGACAACGTTGCACCAACGCCAATGCCAAGTCGTTCAAACGTCAAGAGAGGCTTAGTAATAATGAGTACACCTTTAGTTTCCTTGGTGCTCAAGGCGGGCGCTGGCGTGTCTGGGCAAATGATAGCGATGGCAAGCCCGGCACCAAGAGTAGCTGGCGTGCGTTCAGCTATTCAAAATAAGGAAATAAGCGGGGTCAGAGCACAGTTTCTTCTAATATAAGGACTCGATAATATTAGCGTTAATTGTGCTCTGATCCCATTTAATTCAGTGTCCGTGGAACTAATCTAATTGTATTAGGTCAATAGGTTCGAGCCATATAGATACCCCGGCAGAGTTTGTGGTGTCCATATGTCTTTTTTTATTTTGGGGGCAGTTCTACTGGTACCCATACTAATAATCAGAATTAAATATAAGGAAATTATAATATGAAAAAAACTATAAATAAAACAGCTACTTTTGCATCAGCTGCCCTGGCAGTGGCGTTGAGCTCATCAGTAATGGCAGCATCATCACCTGCAGGCAGCTCTGGCGCTGCTATCGCTGCGGGCGATAAAGTACATTGTTACGGCGTACATTCTTGTAAGGGCAACTCAGACTGTAAGACTGCTGAGCACGCTTGCAAAGGCCATAATAAGTGTAAAACACACGGCTTCAAAGGTATGCCTGCCAAAGCATGTCTGGATAAGGACGGCGTTATCGCTGACATTAAGAAATAATTTCTTAATTACAGGAAAATGGGAATGACTTCCGGCTTTGGGCTTGGGCTACGTACCGAGCACTATAATGATTTTTTGGCTGAGCCTCAGCCTGTGGAATGGCTGGAAGTCATTTCTGATAATTATATGGTCGATGGCGGAAAGCCATTGGCCATGCTCGATCAAATTCGTGCCAATTACCCGATGGTAATGCATGGCGTTTCCATGTCGATTGGTTCAATTAATGGTTTGGATAAAGAGTATTTACGTAAACTCAAGATACTTGAACAACGCGTAGAACCGATGTGGGTATCAGATCATTTGTGTTGGTCAGGTGTTCACGGCCGAAATATGCATGACCTGCTGCCTCTTCCTTATACCCAAGAAGCATTACAAGTTGTTAAACACAATGTAGAGCAGGCACAAGAAGTGCTTCAACGTCCCCTGGTTTTAGAAAATGTTTCCAGCTACGTAGAATACGAATCGTCAGAAATGACCGAATGGGAATTTCTAGCAGAAATTTGTCAGGTAACGGGTTGCCGTTTATTACTCGACATTAATAATATCTACGTCAGCGCTTTTAATCATGATTTCTCGCCTACCAGCTTTATTGAAGGGGTGCCGGTCGAAAGTGTCACTCAGTTTCATTTGGCAGGCCATTTGAACAATGGTGACCATTTGATCGATACGCATGACCACCCGGTCTGTGACGATGTTTGGGACCTTTACCGGCAGGCACTGCTTCACTTTGGTTATGTGCCCACAATGATTGAACGCGACGACAATATTCCATCATTGCCAGAGCTTATTGCTGAGCTGGATATGGCGCGTGCGATTGCCGATGATGTGCTCAACACAAAAATTGCTCTATGAATCTGAGAGAATTACAAATCGATTTTCAACGCGCCTTGTTCGATACCGAGTGCAACGGCGCAGACTGGATTAGCGAATCGGCTCGTGGATTGTCAGCACGAAATCGCCTGGATATTTATTACAACGCCTACCGTCTCCGCTTAATTGACGTATTGTTGGATACTTTTGAACATACTGCCATCTACCTGGGCGATGACTGGTTTAACCAGCTCGCTGCAGATTATGTGCAGTCGCACCATTCGACATACACTAATATTGGTCTGTATGGCCGAGAGTTTCCCCAATTCCTCGTTGAACAACTTCCTCAGGACAAGGAAGTTTCAGAACTTGCGTTGATGGACTGGAAACTGCGAAGAGCGTTTGATGGCGCCGACAGTGCCGTGATGACACTCGAAGACCTGCAACATCTTGCTAGCGATGAAACGGGTATCCGTTTGCAAGCTGTGCCTACACTCACACTCTGCACGCAACACTTCAATACCCTGGATATCTGGCATGCCATCAACCAGGAACAGACCCCTCCAGTTGTAGAAGGGCTGCTTCAACCCATTGATATATTGATTTGGCGCAAAGGCCATTCACCCCATTTTCGGAGTCTGGCAAAGATTGAATCTGCAGCTATAGCCTGCCTCTGTTCAGGAGAGACGCTTGACGCCATTGGTGCGACACTGGAGAAAGATTTTCCTGATGTCGATGTCGCGACAGAATTTGGAGTAATGCTGCATCGCTGGCTAGACGATGAGATTATTAGCGTCGGCTTTCGAAATGCCGAATAAATAAAAGAGGACGGGTGCTGATCGTGAAATTGAGAATAAAAGGGCTCAGTGACAAAAGCATATCATTATCATTTGTAACTGCCCCACGTACTAAAAACAATTTTTAAATCGTTTAAAAAATGCTTAATCTTTTAAGCTAATAATATCCCAGTCTTTCATTTCTGCGTGTGAACGCAATGTCTCATCAGGATCAACTGCGATAGGTTTTTTTACCACTTCAAGTAATGGCAAATCATTATGAGAGTCGCTGTAAAAACAACTGTCAGTAAGGTTGTCGCCAGTTTCTTTTAACCAGGTCGTCAACCGTTCAACTTTTCCTTCTCTAAAGCACGGTGTGCCATACACCTTGCCCGTATATCGATTATCGATAATTTCAGGATCAGTCGCCAGAATATTAGGTATGCCTAATTCTTTTGCAATCGGTGCAGTAATAAACAGGTTAGTTGCAGTAATAATTAACAGAGTGTCGTTTTGTTGGATATGTTTTTGAATTAACGCACGACTCTGAGTCGTTATTAATGGACGAATACATTTATCCATAAAACGATTATGAAGTTCTGTCAGTTCACCCATGTTGATTTGACTCAGAGGAGCGAGGCTAAACTCTAAGAATTCAAAAATATCTAATGTTCCAGCAACATATTCATCATAGAAACGTTGGTTTTCTTTTTCGTAATGTTCGGTGTCGACACGTCCTTGCTGAGCTAAAAATTTTCCCCACAAGTAGTCACTATCTCCGTTTAATAAAGTATTGTCTAAATCAAAAATAGCGAGAGCCACAGCCTGTACCTTTTTTATTGATAAACGTATATGTTAACGTAAAAAAACTTTATAGGCTTGTTAGATTTTACTGAATATAAATTATTGTTTCATCCTTAAGTAATAATATTACATCTGTTAAAACACATTCATACGAATGTAACAATTATTTCATGCCTCTGTCATAAAGAACTTCTATCCTTTTCTGTAGTTTCAATAGTAATTATGAGTAATGTTGATTGGTGTAGATACCATGTTGAAAGATTATTTTCAGAACAACACAGAGATTGACAAGCCTCTTATTGAAATTCATACATATCTATTACGTTATGAAGAGGGATTGTTAGTTCGATGAATACAATTGAATCAGGTCTAAATTTTTTCGAAAAATTACCGTTCAATCAACCACCGGAGTGGATGAGTGAGCCAGCCTGTGAAGAGCCTCATCCCTATTGCACAGATCGTATCCATCATCGAAGTATCTGGATCTCCGATGTACACCTTGGCACATCGAGTGCTAAAGCTAAAATGCTATGTGATTTCCTTAAATATAATAGTTGCGACACACTGTACTTGGTAGGCGATATTATCGATGGCTGGAGTATGAAGAGGCGCGCCTACTGGCCACAAGAACATGTCAATGTAATACGGCGCATCTTATCCCGATCCAAGAAGGGAACCAAGATAGTCTACATTACGGGTAACCATGATGAGTTTCTGCGTCGCTACTCCGGCATGTCGTTCGGTAATATCCATCTCGTTGATGAATACATCCACCAATCACCCAACGGCAAAAAGTACTGGATTGTCCATGGTGATGCTTATGATGCCGTGGTCTTCAACAAGAAGTGGCTGGTGGTTATTGGTGATGTCGCCTATGATTCCCTGCTCAAGATTAATGTTTGGTTTAACCGTGCACGCAGCGCACTGGGCATGAGGCAATGGTCACTTTCTTCTTATTTGAAAAATAAGGTAAGAAGTGCATTCAGTATCATTACTAATTATGAAACGACACTGGTCAATGAGTGTAAAAAGCGCGAGCTTGATGGTGTAATTTGTGGGCATATACATCATCCTGAATTTAAAGAAGTTGATGGTATTCTGTATGGTAACTGTGGAGATTGGGTTGAATCTTGCAGTGCACTTGTTGAAGATAGGCAAGGTCATATCGGAATAGTTCAATGGCATAAACAGATACAGGGCAATGTAGTAAAAGCTGGAAATGAATCCGAAATGGCATAGAGTTTTTCAGCGGTATTACTTAAATAATAAAAGTAAAAAATAAAAGGAAATAAAAGGGGTCAGAGTGATTTAAATTTAATCACTCTGACCCCTTATTCCCTCTCCGCCTTTTTTTCGCTTAATTAATAGTTAGCGCTAGAAGCTTGCACTAGCCCAAACCCATAGTTTATCTGTATCTACTTTTCCTGCGGCGGCATCACCACTGCCATAATTCGCATACTTTATTCCACCACTATAATGTTTGCTGAATTTTTTCGCATACAGCAGGTTTAGCTCATCACCCAGATCATCAATGGTAGCAGTAGAATCATCGGCCTCGTAGTCATGGTAAACAATGGCCCATTTCCCTTTGAATGCTTTACCGCTTAGTGAGGCATAAGTGTCCACCAGGCCCTGTGCTGGTGTTGCCAGGAACTGGTCTGCCCAGCCATTAAATTTATGCAGTGTTGCGAGAGGAGTTGAAAATCCATATGATGAATTATCTGAACCGAGTACCTCATAGCCTAACTTGGCCGTTAGGCCTGCAGCTGAAATGCCACCTTCAATGAACTTGTAATCAGCATCAAATTCATTGACGCCATTATTGGATTCCTGATCGGCGTACTCTGCGTGATAGAGGATATTAATATTATCCAGTTTTTTTGAGCCTTTAAGGCTCAGGCCAAACGTATCGAGTGAGTTGTCTGTATTGTTATCTATCTCGAGTAGATAAGCATATCCTGTCAATTTACCAATAGGTGTAATATATGAGGCATTAAGCAGGTGATCTTTAGATTTTATATCTGCATCTTCAGCAAAAATGCGGTTGCGTTTACTGATGTAACCGTATTTTAATTTAATGTCATTAATCGTTTTCCCTGAAAGTGTTAACGCATCAAATGTTTGCCTGTCCTGTCTCCAACCGACATGGCCAATGAAGCGATGCCCATCGTGGGTAATAACCTGGCGTCCAAGCTTGGCGGTAACATATTCATTGGTATACTTTAGATAGGCTTGGTCAACTTCGGTACTTTCTGGATCAGCAATAACAGAATACTCACCCGGATTAAAGCCTGTAGGGCCAACCGTATAGTCATCAACGCCGCCGATGACGCTGACATCTTCGAATTCTATCTTGGCTGAAACACCATTATACGAGCCTGTTGTATAACCAAGGCGAGTGCGTAGGGTAAGTGCGTTTGCATCATCGATGGTATTATCCTGATCGACGCTTTCGTAGCGTAGCCTAAAGTCAATATTTGCTTCACCTGAAGTAATAGCACTGGAAATACTTTCTGCGGCAATAGCACTGTTACTAGTAGCGAATGTAACGAGTAGCACCGCGAATGATTTGTTCATTATAGTCTCCCGAGTAAATTTTAATAAATTAAAAAATTTGCAGGAGTACTATCGCAATATCTATGCCAGTCTTTCATGAGGTCATATAATGGTTTTATTAGTTCAATTGCATTAATTTGATGCAGTATTCAGAGTTAAAACTATTAGATAAATATTTACTTACCACTTTTGTGCATAGAATTATAATTGTGCACTATTAAAGCATTTTGAGTTGAACAAGAGTTGTGCTTGGCGAGAAGAATTTGGTGCGTGTAAATAAAAAATAAAAGGGGTTTAACCCCTATTAATTCTAGTAATATAATGCAGTTAATATTTAAATAACGCCATATTATCGTCTTTTTATGCTTCCAGACCTATTACCCTTAAAAATAAACGAGCTTGTTTTATGCGTTGTAATGAGCTTTGTTGACTATGTGATTAAAGGCTTATCGGGTTTTGGTAGCGGTTTAGTGGCCATTCCCCTGCGGGCATTTTTTTACGACTTCCGTTTATTGTGCCTATTTTGGCGTTTGTAAGTTACACCAGCACGGTATATCAAAGCGTGACATATCGTAGTGATGTTGTGTGGCGAGATTTATGGTCTCTTTGACTTATTTATAATAGTATGGGGAAGATCACGATTCATTCTCTAAAATAAAAGTGGTCAGTAGCCTTTTTTAAATCGATTTAAATGAGTGATGTCTCTCTATTACTGCATGCGAACTAAAAGTAAATAACCATGTCGAAAGACGCATACATCGTATCTATCATCCTGAATTACCAAGAGAGGCGTTATGAAGATTAAATCCAGTTTATTGTTGTTGCTATGTCTGTTTTATGGAAACAGTGTCCAGGCAGAAGAGGCGGTGTTTGCGGGTGGCTGTTTTTGGTGTATGGAAGCCGACTTTGAAAAACTTAAGGGCGTGAGCGATGTGGTCTCAGGTTTTACCGGCGGTAGTCACAAGAACCCAACGTATAGTGGCGGTCATGATGGGCACTATGAAGCGGTGTTAGTGACCTATGATCCAAAGGTCGTCAGTTATCAACAATTATTGGATCATTACTGGATGAATATTGACCCGTTTGATCCACGGGGCCAGTTTTGCGATAAGGGGTTTGCGTATTTAAGTGCCATTTTTGTTGCTGATAAAACACAGCGTGCATTGGCACAAGCCTCACGTGAAAAAGTGGTGGCAAAGTTCCCTGACAAAATCGTCGTTACGCCTGTTTTAGACCTTTCGATTTTTTATCCGATTAAGGGTAATGAAAGTTATCATCAGGATTATTATAAAAACAATCCGGTGCGTTACAACTACTATCGATTCAGCTGTGGCCGTGATCGCCGTTTGAATCAAATTTGGGGTGATAAGTAAAAAATCAATAAAACGAGTTGGCGAGATGCAATATAGAGTTAGAGTAAAAGAAGGCGCAAATATAAGTGGTCAAACGAGTGATGGAACGCGTCTAGGAATTAAGCCGAGAGAATATGATGTCGAATTAGCAGCGGATGGAATTCTTGTTTTTATTGGCGCAGTTGGCCGAGTTGGTAGTGATCTATCAGTAACGCTAGAAAATTATGTAGAGCTTGTAGATTTTCCACAGGTTCCAGCTAATAGGATCCTTGAAATAATTTAATAAGTGGGGTCAGAGCACAATATTTTCTAATATAGCCCCTAAAAGTATTATCAATGAGTTTTCCAGGATTTCGATTCTGTCACAGTTTACTGAATGAGAATGCTATAGTATTACCCAACCGAATATTCATACCCCTATGCATCAGCAGGGTTCCGTGCGTAGTGCCGATTTTAGGGATCTGGTTTACCAGACTGATAGTATCTTGAAAAATATCTCTTCTATATGGTCACGAAAAACTAGTGATGGCGATAGCTTTGAGGCGATCGTCGCACCTCATATGGATCGACTTTACCGGCTGGCCTACCGCTTCAGCGGCAGGCGGGAAAATGCCGAGGATCTCGTGCAGGAATTGCTTGTGCGAATGTACCCCCGTCTCAAGGAGCTTCGTGGCCTGGAAAAGCCCGGCTCCTGGCTGGCCAAGTCCTTGTACCACCTCTTTATTGATGAAACCCGCCGTGAGAACCGCGCGCCCATAAGCTTGCTGGAGAATGCGGCGATAGACGTCGAGAATGTGGCCTCTGTCAATGCGGGCCCAGAGCATGATCTCCACAAGGAACGTTGGCTTGAGCAGGTGGAGCGAGCGGTTTACCGGTTAAACCCGGACCAGAGAAGCCTCGTTGCACTGCACGATATGGAAGGTTATAGCCTGCCAGAGTTGGCTGATATGCTAGATACACCGGTCGGTACGCTGAAATCGAGGCTGCACCGGGCACGTTCAAGGTTAAGAGAATTAATTGGGGATCAAGAGCTTGGCGATAGTGAAAAATAAAGGGAACCGTTTCTCTTCGCGGGACGTGTATATAGGTATAGAGGATAAAAATCTTGAATTGTACTGATATTCACAATCTGCTCGATGATGCTCTGGACGGTCAGTTAACTGGCACGGAGCGTGAGGCACTGGATGCTCATCTGGTGAGTTGTACCGACTGTCGGCAGCGCGTGCATGAAGAACAGTCATTGCGCTCGGCACTCAGGGCGCTGCCAGTGGAGCATGCATCAAGTGGCTTTGCTGCGCGTGCACTGCGCCACGCCGTCGAGGTCAACTGCACAAGGCCACAACACAAGAAATCGTTTGTTGCCGGTTTTGCCGCAGCGGCTGTAGCGGGCTTTGTCTTTCTGTTTGTAGGCAGCATTTACTACCCTGCAGGTGATGGTGGAGTGGGATCATCCCAATCGCCGACCATGTTGTCTGATTCTCGTCCCCCGGCCGCTGAGATCACCATCGGTCTGCATGAGACACAACGCGTCAAACTCGCCTTTAGTTCCTCACAGGCTGTTCAACAAGTTCGTATTTCACTCACTTTACCTGAAGATGTAGAGCTAGAGGGATATCCAGGGAAACGGCAGATAGCCTGGCTGACCGATCTAGAACAAGGTGAAAATGTGTTGACGATACCGTTGATCGCAAACAGCCCACAGGGTGGTGAGTTCATTGCACGCATTGACTACGGCAAGAACACGAATGAGCTGCATTTCAATCTTAAAGTTGATAAAGCGGGTCTCTCAACAACACTAGATGCACTGAGAGCGGCATAGTCAATGGTATTAACTAAATCCAGGATAAGTGTCCTTGCTGCCAGTTGCATGTTAGCAATGGGAACGGCTCACGCGAGTGACCCCGTGGATGTCCGGATTACGATTAGTGTGACTGTTCCCAGAGCAGAATCACCAGCACTATCACCACCCGATCCTGTAGAAATCGTGCACGAAATCGAGTTGCCATCATTGGCAGAAATTGAATTGACTGAACATGAAGTAGAAACATCGGAAGGAGAAGCACCAGAAGCACCAGAAGCACCAGAAGCACCAGAAGCACCAGAAGCACCAGAAGCACCAGAAGCACCAGAAGCACCAGAAGCACCAGAAGCACCAGAAGCACCAGAAGCACCAGAAGCACCAGAAGCACCA
>Ga0316205_10000466_pt1 | contig 74307 bp, 58 predicted proteins | sample 3monthpyrite_MG_FD_204941 | JGI IMG/M metagenome (GOLD analysis project Ga0316205, IMG submission 204941) | Microbial mat bacterial communities from mineral coupon in-situ incubated in ocean water Damariscotta River, Maine, United States -... | ecosystem: Environmental > Aquatic > Marine >...
TCGAGCACAGCGAGTTACACCCAAGAAACGACGCTGTAAATTGTCAGAGTTTATTGCATTGTTAGGCATGAAATTACCCCTATACCTTGTTTGAGACTCAAAATCACCATTGATAATATATTAAACAACCATACAATAAAATTCACTCTAAAAATAATAAGTAACAGCAAATCTTGTATTTGAAACTGAAATATATAACGTTTCAAAGTCTGATGTATTACTGTGTTGCAAACTTACACCTACACCACCCTCGATACTAACTTTTTTATTAATGAACATTTCCATACCATACAAAATTATATGGCGATATGATTTTCTATCTTCACCTTCACTAATGCTATACGTAAACTGAGTTGAACCTTCTAAAAAGCTTTGAATTGACTTTTTATTTAAATAATATCGATAACCCAATCCTGTACCAATAGTATGAACGGTTGAAGACGAAAATTTCGGCCCATATTTTGAAAATCCATAATATGGGCTTACAAAAATACGATTTTTATTTTCACTAACAATGCTAAAACGAAGACTACCAGTTGTTCCGACGCTTACTGAGAAGTTTGAATTATTTTTTATGTTATCAGCTAATACAACAGTATTGTTTATAATAAGAATTGTAAAAATTAATAAGTAAGACTTCATATATTCCTCATTTTATTGCCTAACGTCGCAAATAAGCGGCAATTTACAGCGTTGTTTGGCTGTGCCAAAATGGCGCGATAGCGACAGGCACAGCCAAACAACGCTGTAAATTGTCCGTTTGATTTGCCTTGTTAGAACGGCGCACTCGGTAACAAAACAAAGCCATCGATAACTCATCACCTGCTTGGTGGTTATAATTGAAACCACTTTACCATGATTCGTAACCCAACTAAATGGCTTGAGGTGCTGAAGAAACCACCTTATTTAACACTAGGCCGACTACTTTTAGTACAAATGAGGCCAGGTATCACTAGATTGACGGGATTTCTTTGATTTTCGATATTAAATTCGATTAACTACCCATAAATTTGAAAGCAGAATTACAGATCACAATTAGAATGATAAACTTTGACGATTTTTGTATTAACGAAAAGGAATACATAAACGAAACCCGCAATGCTTCTAAAAAAACTATCTGGCAAAAACAAACTCTCAGTCACACAATGCTTGACGGAAACTACTCCAATGTACTCAGCCCTAATTTTTAAACGAAGGGAATTCACCATTGCGTTATTGTAAAAACTATTTTTGATGTATACAAAAAAATGATGATTCGAAATTTAAAACTAAAATATTTTTTTACGGATTTGAACGAAGATAATGAACTAAAAAAACTAACTATTACCACTGAGACAAAGAATTAAAATAAAATATTATTTTTTTGACCGCCATCTAACTATATGTAGACGTCATAATGACGTGTTATAACACGTCATTATGACGCAATCCAACAAAGGTGACATCCATAAAATTTTAAAAGCCTATCAACCCGCACAAAATTCACTATTTATAATTAATAAAATCAATCACTTAAGAAACCATAATATGTAAACTACTTGTTCGTATATTTTTTGTACGTTATTTTACGTCAAAAATGATTGAAATCTTTCATACCCTATAGTACTGTATAAACAACCAGTAAATATGGTTTTTTATTAAAATAATGCATAAAAATAACGCCACTCAATTTAAACCTAATCAATTATCTTTGCTAGATCAAGTAAGGAGAGCAACACGTTTAAAACATTATAGTATCCGCACTGAGCAGGCTTATGCCGACTGGGTAAAACGTTATGTTCTTTTCCATAATAAGCAACATCCTAAACACCTGGGTAAACACGAAGTAACTGAGTTTTTAAGCTATCTCGCAATTGAACGAAATATTGCTCCCAATACACAAAGCCAAGCCTTTAATGCCCTTCTGTTTTTATATAAACATGTTCTTAACCAACCACTAGACTCAATTACTGATTTTGTTAGGCCAAAAAAGAAACAAAAATTACCAGTAGTGCTCACCCAAGCTGAAGTAAGATCTATACTAAAAAAATTAAATGGGTCTTATTGGTTAGCAGCTTGTTTGCTTTACGGGTCTGGTTTGCGTTTGATGGAATGCATGCGTTTACGTGTTATGAATATTGATTTCGAACATAAAGCCCTGTTCATTCTCAATGCGAAAGGAGGGAAAGACCGAATAGTCACATTATCTGATGAATTAATCATTCCCCTAACACGTCATCTTGAACACGTTAAGATGTTGCACCAAAAAGATTTAGAAGATGGATTTGGTGAGGTTTATTTGCCACACGCGCTAGAAAGGAAATACCCGCATGCACCTAGTGAATGGGGTTGGCAATATGTATTTCCAGCTTCTCGACGTAGTATAGACCCACGAACGGGTATAGAACGACGACATCATTTTAATGAACAAGCATTGCAACGCAAAATAAGATACGCGATTAAATCCGCTGGCATTAATAAAGCAGCGAGTTGTCATACTTTACGCCATTCTTTTGCAACGCATCTACTTGAACGCGGCATGGATATTCGAACGGTACAAGAACAATTAGGCCATAAAGATATTCGTACAACTCAAATATATACCCATGTATTAAATCGAGGCGGTAATGCCGTATTAAGCCCTTTAGCAAGTATATTAGATTAAAGACTTCTATTCTATTCAATTCAATTCAACACAATCGAATATACCATCCGACCAGATTCCAGCTCTTGCCTTAGCACCTTAATTTGCTCACCTTGCTTGAATTTTGGCAAATCAATCTTAGAAATCTTAACAACTTTTTCATTTTCTAATTTAATGGATAATACATTTTCATTAGTGCTCGTTGTCGGCGTTTGAACCGACTCAACCACGCCACTCAATTCCTTTGAAAACTTGACACGATCATAATTCTTAAATTCTGAAAAAGAATATATACCACCAAACACCAAAGTTAATACCGTGTAAATTAATATCTTCCTATATTTTGGCTGCTTTTCTCGGCGCATGACCTCATCAAGTAATTTGTTTTTATCGACCATTATTATTCTTCTTATTTTGAAATTTTAGCCCAGGTATCACGCAGTGTAATCGTGCGATTTACAATAAGATTTCCATTTCCTGTTTTTGCAGGGTCAATACTAAAATACCCTTCCCTTTCAAATTGAAAAGTCTCCCCGGCGCTGGCATCAGACAAATTGGTTTCCAAATAACACTGAGTCAATGTCAACAATGACTCAGGATTCAAGTGCTCAATATAGTCTTTACCGTCTTTTGAATTATCTGGGGTAGGATGATTGAACAAACGATCATACAACCTTATTTCCGCTGCAACGGCGTGTTGAGCTGATACCCAATGAATTACCCCTTTGACTTTTCGGCCTTCCGGTTTTTTCCCGAGTGTATCTACATCGTAACTACAACGTAATTCAATGACCTTTCCTTGACCGTCTTTGATCACTTCGTCGCAGCGAATAACATAAGCACTGCGTAGGCGCACTTCACCGCCAGGAATCAAACGTTTGTATTTCGGTGGTGGAATTTCTGCAAAATCATTTTGATCAATATACACTTCTTTTGAAAAAGGTAATTCACGTCGGCCCATGGCTTCGTTTTGAGGGTGGTTAGCAACAGATAACATTTCTATTCCATCATCATAATTGGTAATAACTACCTTAAGCGGATGTAATACCGCCATACGACGTGCTGCGTTTTCATTAAGATCATTACGGACGCAATCTTCTAACATAGCCATTTCAACCACATTGTCAGATTTTGTAACCCCGATGCGTAAGCAAAATTCACGAATCGCTTGAGCGCTATAACCACGTCGTTTCATACCAGAGATAGTGGGCATTCGCGGATCGTCCCAACCTTCAACATGACCCTGCTCCACAAGATCTGCCAATTTTCGTTTACTTGTCACGGTATGTTCCAGTGTCAGGCGCGAAAACTCAATTTGTTGTGGGTGTGAGGCTAGCTTTAACGTATCAAGATACCAGTCATAAAGCGGCCGATGATCTTCAAATTCCAACGTGCACAGTGAGTGTGTAATATTTTCAATGGAATCGGATAAACAATGGGTAAAATCGTACATGGGATAAATACACCACTCCGCTCCCGTTTGATGATGTACAACACCATGACGTATGCGATAAATCATTGGGTCTCGCATATTAATATTCGGCGATGCCATATCGATTTTGGCGCGTAAAACTTTTTCGCCATCCGCAAATTCACCGTCACGCATGCGTTTAAATAAATCGAGGTTTTCTTCAACGCTGCGATCGCGATAAGGGCTATTTTTACCTGGCTCCGTTAACGTACCGCGATATTCTCGTGTTTCATCTGCATTTAGCTCACAAACATAAGCCTTACCTAATTCAATTAACTGAATAGCAAAATCATACAGCTGGCCAAAATAGTCAGAAGAAAAATAAAGTCGGTCCTGCCAATCAAAACCTAACCATTGCACATCTTTTTTTATGGACTCAACGAATTCAAGATTCTCTTTATGCGGATTGGTATCATCAAACCGTAGATTACAAGTTCCCTGGTAGTCTTGCGCAATACCAAAATTTAAAGCGATGGATTTAGCGTGGCCAATGTGTAAATAACCATTAGGCTCTGGTGGAAAACGTGTTGCCACTCGGGAATTGTTTTTGCCGTTCTTTAAATCATCATCAATAATGTGACGTATAAAATTACTCGGCTTAATCTCTTCTTTTTCACTCATGTTTGTTATCCTGTAACACTAGCTAACCATTAATCTATTTAGATTAGGGATTTACTCAACCAAATTTGGCTTGATTTTACACGATATTGGGGCGTAAAAGTAATGTTCCCTGTTACAACTGATTGTTTATTATACATAAGTGTTAAAAAAGACTTTTAATGAACTAAAATACCCACAATTGATTCCTATTGATAAACACCCAACGAGAGTACAACAATGCACATGTCCTTCATTCAGCGAATTTTACTATTATCTTTCATATGTGTAGGCACTGCGAATTGCACAACTCTTGAAAAACCTCCGTCAGAAGGCGCTACCACCAAACAACAAATGGATCAGCTGATGGTGCAAATGACAGAGATAATTGGCGATGCAAACTGTACAGATAACAACCAATGTGCAAATCTGGCAATTGGCGCAAAACCTTGTGGCGGTCCTAGCTCATATCGCGTTTATTCATCCCTTAATACGGATACTCAAAAACTAGCGGATTTGGCTCAGCGCTTCAAAGCGTTGAATAAACGATACAACAAAGAGAGTGGCTTAATGTCCGATTGCATGATGACGATGCCACCAGCGATAGCGTGCATAAAAAACACCTGTCAGGCGATACCAAATTAGCATGCTAAGCTACCGAAAATCAAACTGACTAAATTCGCCAAACTAGTTGCGCACTGAATATGTCGACCGACACTTCGTATTCGCCTACCAATGAATGATTAATGGTTGGCACGCTACTCTCGAAGGTATTATTTGTTTTTTCTTTTACCCCAAATATATGCGCGTAACCAATATCAACATGCACATTCTTTAATAAATCAATTCCAATACCTGCCGTCAGCCACACACGATCGGAGTCTGGAATACGTGGCGTTCTATGCACTTCATCGGGTATGGGTGATTGATCATACGCAACACCTGTTCGCAGTTTGATATTAGATTTTATTTGATGATTGATACCCATAGAAAAACGATAGATATCATTCCAATTTGATGTCGTTACAGAATCGGGCTGTGGCGATTCCAAATAATTCACTTTCAACTCTTCAAAGTTAGACCATTGTGTCCAGGTAATATCAAAGAGTAAATGGGTCTTGGGAACAAGTGAGTGGACTAAACTCAAAGAAGCACTTGCAGGTAATTTAACTTCTGCTTCAGCAGTTGAGTCCGTAAATAATCCACTTGCGGTTAACGGTAAAGCCTCAGTAGGCACATCAAAATCAGCATCACCTTCAATCGAATGTTTTATCGCAGAGCGATACGACAAGCCAACACGTGTCATATCCGTTATTTTAATTAAGGTGCCGAAATTCAATCCCGTAGACCAGGAATCTCCACTCACCTTTGCAAAACCATCATCTAATTGAGGAGTGAGTCCCATGCCAGTACAGGTGCCACTAGGCAATACCGCAATACACACATTACCAAAATCAACTGCTGAAGTTATCGACACATCGAGCTTTTGAATATTCATCCCAAACCCAATGGATACATTATCAGTCAATTTTAAGGCAATACTTGGATTGATATTAATTGTCAGCATTTCAGATTTAATCGCGTGATAACGACCAACCCAATCATCTTCATATTCCGTGGTTAAACCAAACGGCACATTAACACCCAAACCATAGACCAAATTTTCGTTTAACATTGAACTGAAATACAGATTGGGCACAATCGCATTCACACCTGCCTCGGCCATTTTGGTACCAGTTAAACTATTGGATTGTGCGGACAATGAACCCTCATCCGAATAATCTATTTTGGGAGAAATAAAATGACCCGCAATAATGAACTGAGAGCCATTTAGTTCAGACATACCTGCAGGATTATAATAAATAGTTGAGGAATCTTCTGCGATAGCAGCGCTACCGGCAAAGGCATTTCCGATTCCCGATGCAGAATGTTCAATTAAGCCAAATCCGGAAGCTGAAACCCATGATTGATATAACGTCAATGTAGTGAATGAGCAGAGTAAAATAAAACGCTGATACAAAAGTGCTCGAACCATATTCTAGTTTCCCTCTGGTAATCAGAATCATCTGAGTATAGTCAGGAAATATACAGAAAATTAGAGAAAATTAAAAACTTATTTCTTGATTCATTTACAATGGATCAATAAAAGTTTAATTTAAAGAGAAATCGCGTTAAACGAGTCGTGTGAGATTAGGCATTTTCAGAAAAATTTCGTTCTATTAGTGCGTTTAAATCAGATTCTCCATAAGGTTTTTGGATAACCTCCGTAAATCCACTCTTATTACATTTTTCCATCAATCTTTCATCAGCAGTTTCAACAATGGCAATAATGGGCATATGGATCTTTTCCGTTAAGTTGCCATTCAACTGTGAATTAAAGGCATTCTCTTCTTTTCGAAAATCACTAACAAATTTAAAGACATTAAGGCCTGACAGTGTCGTATTAATAAATACAGCGTCGTAAATATTATTCTTCATTGCTATTTCAGCTTTTGCACCATCGCTGGCCAAATCAACAAAAATTCCCGTCAGACTAAAATACCTCACCAATTGTTTGCTTACATCAGCATTATGCTCCGCTAGCAACACGCGATGAGAATTTTGTTGCAGGCCTTCTTTCAAACTGTGTTTAGTCACAAATTCTGGTGTTTGATCCAATCCAGAATTAAAAATTCTTAATACGGCCTTATGCATATTTTCGCGACTAACTGGTTTTGTTAAATAAGCTTGTATACCCAGTTCTCGCGCGCGACGCGCATCCCCTGCCACACCTTGAGCCGTTAATGTAATAAGCGCCACTTCAGATGAATCAAATTCCATACGAATTTGTTTTACCACTTCAAATGCTTTTTCACTTGACGAACTTAAGGAAACATCGAGTAAACAAACATCAAATCCATTATTTGACATCACTGCATCTCGAAGTACGTTTGCTACACGATCAAACTCTTCCATCGCCGCACCAGACATTCCCCAAAGAGCGAACGCTTGTGATAATGCATTTCGATTATTTTCTATTTCTCCGACAATTAAGATACGTTTTCCATCTAAATTTTCTTTAACAATTTCTTTTCTTACAACTTCTACAACGGGTAATGGCAAACGAATTCTAAACGTATTTCCACCGAGATTATTTTCTCGCATACTAATTTCACCCGCCATGAGCTCAATCAGTTGCTTTGATAGCGCCAACCCTAAACCTTCACCGCTATAATTATCTTCTTCATCCATATCAATATCAGTGAACATGGTAATTTGCTGAGATATTGTCTCTTGATCCATCAAACCACCTGTATCACTGATATCAATATTAATATACTGAGTATTATGGTCATGCAAATCAGCAGAAAGACACAATGAAACTTCACCATTCTCCGTATGGTGCACAGCGTAACTCACCAAATTAATCAACACCTGACGTAATCGCGTTGCATCACCAAGTACGCGCTCGGGCACATCAGAACTCACTAGGCAAGAAACTTCCAGCCCTTTTTTATAGGCTTCAGCTGACATCAATTCGGCAATATCATGCACTGTGGCACGTAAATCAAATTCAATTTTTTCTAAATCAAACTCACCACGGGTTATCTTTGAATAATCCTGAAACTCATTAACAAGCGCTAACAAATAATCAGCAGATTTTTTTGCCGTATCCACATAATTTTTTTGTTTTAAGTCCAACGATGTTTCTGACAACGTGATAATTGAACCCAACAATGTATTAATCGGACGCCGTATTTCATCACTGATTGATGCAAAATTGTGGGAACGCTGAGTACTGATAACTTTTTTTCGTTCCACTTTTATCTGCTGACGATGTATTTTACGGGTGGAATAAAACACCAATAAGATGAGCGCAATACTCCCTACAAATAATACGACAGCTAACTTAATGTATTCAGAATTAAGAAGCGCAGTAACGTTCTCACCTTTTGAAAGAAACATGATGGTGAAGCCGTAGGGTTTGTTTTTTATATAACTCCATATATTTTCTTGATGCTCAAGAATCGGTGAGCTAACTGAACTTTGTCTTACTAAGCCATGAACAAGTTCGATTTCTTGTTCATCCAATTCTGATGTACCAAGGTGATATAGCGCTTTACCCTGTCGATTCACAAGTACAATATCATCAACCACATTCACCGATAATAGGTACTCATAACGACTAAGAATATTTTTGACATTAATCGTAATCGATAAAACCCCCAATCGTTTATTTTTTACCGCGATGGGGATCGACCGATGGATATAGGCATTGCCTTTCCATTGTTCAATCTCTGCTCTGGATACCTCGCCGATCCGAGTTTTCATGCCTTGTTTAAAAAAATCTGTTTCTGATAAGTCTCGATATTCATCCGTGGCTTTGGAATTTTTACTAACCACTTTTTCCAAACCTTTTGCATCAATAAATCGAATATAGCGAATTTGATCAAATTGACGCGCCCCAGCCTTATTGAATATTTTTTCAAGCTGGTATTTCGGTTTAGTAATATCTTGCCCTTTAACAAGTGCATTGATATATACTCTAAAACTATTATGTTTTGCCAATGTGGTTAACAGATCAGTCCACTCACCGGTTAATTGATCAAAATACTTAACTTCTTTTTCGACAAGCTTTTCATTATTAACCTTAATATTATTATAGATTTCCTGACGTTGAATTAAATACAAAAACGCTAAAGCAACTGCCAAAATGGCAATGACTGCAATGCTAAGGAAGCTAAGACGGGCGGTTTTAAACATGAAAAGTCGGTTAATCCCTCATTGAAATGCCAACTGAGACAACTTGTTATCGGTCTGTGTTAAAAAACTATGATTTTTTTTAGCTAAGAAGGTATTCGGTGGCGGACTGGCTTTAAAATAAGCTTTCACGCCTTTCAATATCGCTTTAGCCAATTTGTTTTGGTAGCGATTATCTCGCAAACGTTTTTCTTCTCGTGGATTAGATATAAAAGCCGTTTCTACCAACAATGAAGGAATATCTGGTGATTTCAATACGACGAAACGAGCATGCTGAACACGCTTCTTATGCACCGGTGCAATTTTACGAATCTCAGAAAGTACATTATCAGCCACTCGTGTACTGGCTTCAATCGTTGCCGTTTGGGATAGATCCAATAAAACCATGGCAAGCGTTTTATCCTTATCATCTAAACTTACTCCACCAACAAGATCCGCAGAATTTTCTTGATCCGCTAACCATTTCGAAGCTTCATCACTAGCACCGCGTTCAGACAATACATAAACAGAAGAACCTTGTACATTGGGATTTCGAAAAGCATCAGCATGAATTGAGACAAACATATCCGCCTTTGCTTTTCTAGCAAGATTGATTCGGTTACGAAGGCTGACGTAATAATCGCCATTGCGAATCAACACCGCTCGCATACCAGGTTGTTTATCAATAATCTTTTTTAATTTTCTGGCAATGGTCAGGGTAATATTTTTTTCTTGAGTACCGTAATGCCCCAAGGCACCTGGATCCTCACCCCCATGACCTGCATCTACTGCGACAACAACGTCACGTAACGCTTTTTTCCCAACAGCCTTTTGCTTTTTTTTATGCGCAACAGGAACCGTTTTTGGGGATTTCTTATTTGCATCCAACTCAACAACTAACCGATGGCCATATTTCTTATTGGGCGCTAACGCATAAGCTCGGTATTTCAGTTTATCTTTAGTATCTATAACAAAACGTCGTGCTTTATTTTTACGCTCTGCGCTACGGATATTTTGAATTAATGCATGATTTCGTTTGATATAAGGAATTTTGCCTTTCAACTTGGCTTGATTCAGATCAACAACCAGTCGATTTGGTTTTTCTAGACGAAAAGCCTCAAAAGTCGCTCGATTTTTTAAATCAAAAACAATACGCGTGCCATTGGGAGAATCCCAAATACGAATACCATTCACGGAATTAGCCCCAAAGACTAACCCGACAAAACAAAACTGTAACAATAGAACCAATAAAAGCAGTTCTTTCTTATATTTCAAATCAGATAACACTCAAAAAAAGATTATTTTTTGTACAATTAAAATCTATCATTCTCAAATTGCCACATGGAATGGTTCAGGTTGCTTTTGATTTGTTCGTTTAAAGGATTTTGACGCTTAAATCGAGCAAATTAAAAGTGACCGGGGTCATTCCAAATCAATCATTAGTGGATGCACTATATAGACCAAGGTATTGATCTAAATCCTTTAATAATCGATAGCCTTCGTGCGTACCCGGTTCAATGTGAATCCGGCGCTGACCAGCATCTTCGTAGGTTATTTTCATATCCAGATCCGCCTTAGGTAAAAAGCCAACACCATTTTCAGCCCATTCAACCAAACAAATAGCATGTTGATGAAAATAATCCCGAGCTCCCATATATTCCAGTTCTTCAGGATTTGAAAGCCGATACAAATCAAAATGGAAAATCCGTTGATTTCTTAAATGGTAATGCTCAACAATGGTGTAAGTTGGGCTTTTAACCGCACCCTCATGCCCATAAGCTCTTAAAAATCCTCTCGCTAATGTGGTTTTACCTGCGCCTAATTGCCCATGCAAATAAAAAACATTACCTGCAGCACTAACATCGGCGAGATTTTTACCAAATTCGAGCATTTCGTTTTCGCCTTCCATAAACAAATCCACACGCTTTGTGCTATGAGGTGAATTAGGCATCACTAAACTCCAAGGTTTTTTTTGGGTGAGAAGTATATTTAATAACACTTACCTTTGATTAATTAAGCGCCTTATATAAGGCATTAAATCGGTAGCCAACAACCCTTTCTCACCACCGGCTTCGGCAGCTTCATCACCAGCACAAGCGTGCAAACACACGCCCAAGGATACCGCATCAAATATCGCTAATGAATTTTTCATTGCTTGCGCTACCAGACCTCCTAACACGCCACTTAAGACATCTCCCATACCTGCGCTCGCCATCCCAGGATTTCCCAAAGGACAAATTTGTATTTTCTTTCCATGAAAAAGCAATGTACCAGCACCTTTTAAAACACAAATACCAGCATATTTTTGTTGTATTTTTTTTATCGCTTGAAAACGGTCTTTTTGCACTTCTGCTGTAGGACAACCTAATAAACGACCAGCTTCTCCCGGATGAGGGGTTAAAATCCAATTATGTTTAACAATCGGTTTTTTTGCGAGTAAGTTTAGTCCATCAGCATCTAGAATCAGTGGCTTTTCTGTTTTTATCGCCATTTGAAATAAATTATTGGCCCACGCTGATTGGCCTAAGCCTGGCCCCAATATAATAACATCTGCTTGCTTAATTAGTTTCGTTAAATCATCACCAGTCTCTACACCGTGGGACATAATTTCAGGCTGTACAAAATTGATACTTGCTGCATGAGCTGGGTGAGTTGCCACACTCACCAGTCCACAACCACTGCGCAATGCCGCAACAGCTGCCATGGTAACGGCTCCATTCATCCCCTGTGCGCCACCAATAATCAGCACATGCCCATGTTGACCTTTGTGACTATTAGCAGCTCGAGGTTTTAGCAAAGGACTGCTCAAACGATGTGATAGTAAATGGGCATCTGACGTTATTTGATCATACAATGTGATAGGTACATCCAAGCTATCAAAAATAATCTCACCACAACAGCCTTTAGCATCAGCTGTAAACAAGCCCTGTTTACGACCGATGAAAGTAACGGTCAAATCAGCTTCTATGGCTTCACCCAATTGACAACCAGTGTCTGCATGTAAACCAGATGGGATATCCACCGCAACTGTTTTTGCAGAAGATAAATTAATTGCTTGTATGGCCGACAACCATCCGTCTTTAACCTCGCGCTCAAGACCCGTACCCAACATGGCATCAACAATAATATCTGCATTCAATAAACTGCCTACGGTGTAGGGCTTAGTTTGCAAACCTTTAGCTTGCATATCTGTTCGTGCGAGTAAAGCATCACCACTTTGTTTTTCGATGTCGCCTAATTGGAACACCTCAACGTGCAAACCTTTGGCATGTGCTAATTGCGCAATAATATAACCATCGCCACCATTGTTCCCTATCCCACAAAATACCGCCACTCGTTTGCAGCTCGGCCACTTCAACATGAGATGGTAAAAAGTACAAGCCGCTGCGCGTTTCATCAAAGTATAGCCAGCAATACCTTCTTGTTCGATAGCCAAGCGATCAAGTTCACGCGATTGCGCAGCGGTATAAAGCGGTATCAGAGAGTTTTTCATATGCGTAAACTATATCAAGCCCCTGACGGTTTCTCAATTTTCATGGTATGATTTATCACCATTTCCATCATTAATCGCATCATGCCTGAAAATACCGAATCCACAGAATTTTACGCTTCAATAAGCCGGCAAATTAAAGATTGGGGTAAATCCCTGGGATTTCAGGCCGTGGGCATCAGTGATTTAGATCTCAGTGAAGCGGAAAAACACCTGACTACATGGTTAGCAGAAAAAAACCATGGCAGTATGGGTTATATGGAAAAACACGGAAAAAAGCGGACGCGCCCAGCGCTTTTAGAGCCAGGAACATTACGAATTATTAGCGCCCGAATGGATTATTTTCCAGAAAGCGCAGTAGACCCTTGGCAAATTTTAAATGACAATAAACAAGCTTATATTTCACGTTATAGTCTTGGGCGTGATTATCATAAATTGCTACGCCAGCGATTAAAAAAACTAGCAGAGAAAATCACCGATAAGATTGGGCCTTTTGGATTTCGAGTATATGTTGATAGTGCACCAGTGATGGAAAAAGCGATTGCAGAAAAATCCGGCCTGGGCTGGATAGGTAAACACAGTAATTTATTAAGTCGCGAAGCAGGTTCTTGGTTTTTTATTGGTGAAATCTACGTCGACATTCCACTTAACATCGATGAGAAAATCAGTGCTCATTGTGGCGACTGCACCGCTTGTATAGATGAATGTCCAACGCAAGCAATTGTTTCACCTTATCGAGTTGATGCGCGACGCTGTATTTCTTATTTAACCATTGAAAATAAAGAGACCATCCCAGTAGAGTTTCGCAAAGCTATGGGAAACCGAATTTATGGATGCGATGATTGCCAGCTAGTCTGCCCTTGGAATCGATTTAGCACCAATACTCAGGAGCAAGATTTTTCTATTCGACATAATTTGGACAATGTTAGTTTACTCGAATTATTTAAATGGGATGAAGAAACATTTCTAAAAAATACAGAGGGCAGTGCTATTCGCCGAATTGGCTATCAATCTTGGCTCCGAAATATCGCAGTTGCATTGGGAAATGCAGATTATAGCAATGATATTATTGAAGCACTTAAAGACAAATATTCAATCGCCAGTGATATGCTTAAGGAGCATTTAGATTGGGCAATTGAACAACACAGTTAACGCCATTTTTTTTGCCACTGATTAAACTCCACTACGGGCATTGGTTTGGCAACGAAGTACCCCTGAATTAAGTCACATCCCAATTTCGCCAATAAATTCCAATCTTCTTGGGTTTCTACACCCTCAGCAACGGTTTTCAAGTTCAAGCTTTTTGCCAAAGCGATACTCGATTCAACGATGGCTCGGCTCGCGTCATCACGAGATGCCCCATCAACAAAAGAACGATCTATTTTTAGTTCCCCAAAAGGGATTCGTTGCAATTGTTCCAAACTTGAATAACCTGTCCCAAAGTCATCAATTGACAAACGATAACCTTTCAAACTCAAACGCGTTAAAACCTCTAAACTTGAAGTCACATCTTCCATTAAGCGACTTTCTGTCAACTCCAAAATTATTTTGTCTGAAGATACATTAGCGTCATTAACAATTTTCATTAACCATTCTGGCAAGTCCAGGCGGTTAATAGAATCAACTGACAAATTTAGAGACAATTTGATATTCAATCCTTCCTTATGCCACAATGACAATTGTTTGACTGCCTGGGTAAAGACTGAATTGCTTAAATCATGAATTAGATTATTTTCTTCCGCTAGTGAAATAAAATAATCAGGTCTAATCATACCCCTAAGTGGGTGTACCCAGCGAACTAATGCCTCTACGGACACCAATTTTCTGCTCTGAATTTCAATTTGTGGCTGATAAAAAACAATTAATTCATTTGAGTGAATGGCATGCTGCAATTCATCAACAGTAATATTTTTAACACTATTATTAATTCGACTAAATACTTTCTTTTCCTGCCGTAACATTGTCTTGAGAATTTCAGGTGAAATCGGTTTTTCAATGGCACCAAGAATATGTAAACCATGTGCTTTTGCCAATTCCTCAGCCGTTTTCAATATTCGTTTTTCTTCACCACTAATAAGAATTAAGGCGCCAGTATAATTAGACTCTGCCAAATAGCGCAAAAATTCAACACCATCCATACCCGGCATGTTTAAATCACACAGCATCACATCAATATTATGACTTGCTTGATTTAAGACTGCCAATGCTTGATCACCATTATTAGCGGTTTTAACATTACCAATTCCCATCAATTTTAATACAGCTTGCATTTGCTCAATCAAAAAGCCATCATCATCTACTAGCAAGATATTTAAGGCATTTGCATCTGACACATGCTCAATTTCAGCCTCAGCATCTTGGTTTTCACAAGAAAATTGGCTCACAAATTCTTTAAAAGAAAGTAATAATTCATTCAATTTAACAAACAATAATTCGAATTCATGATTTTCTTTTTTCGTTGCTTGTTTTTCTATTTTTTCACTAATATCCACAATTGCTAGGGCACCAATTGATTTGGAAGCGGATTTAAGTTTATGCGCCGAAAATATAATATCTGAAAACTTCTTATTTCTGATTGCGTTACCTAAATCTTCGATAGTCTCGCCAGCGGATTCAACATAAACTTCTAAGAGATATAAGTGCTTCTGTTTATTACTTCCAACTGCTTGACTCAGTACAGAAAAGTCAATAATACTAGAGTCTATGTGACTATTAGTATTTCTATGATTTTGATCCTCTAAGATTTTATTCGACTTCCCATTCACCCAAGAAACCAATACCTTCTGTAAATCAAACAAATCAATTGGTTTCGTTAAATAATCATCCATCCCAGCGGCTAGACATCGATTAATATCATCATCCATGGCATTTGCTGTTACCGCAATAATTGGAACATGACTTCCTTGATCCAATTCATCTTGGCGTACATGACGTGTAAGCTGATAACCATCCATTATTGGCATATTGCAATCGGTTAAAATACATGAATAATCTTGCTCTCGCCAACGTGTTAGAGCTTGTTCACCGTTTATCGTCACATCAGCTTGATAGCCTAATATTTTTAATTGCTGTAAAATAACTTTTTGATTAGCAATATTATCTTCTACAACAAGAATTTTTAAATGCTTTGTATTCTCATCATGTAAATTCTCGACATCATTACTGTGTATTTCCAACTGATTTTCAACTTTCAAATTACTTTCCAAGTACGCTGGAAATTCCACCCAGAAAGTACTACCTTTACCCAACTCACTTTCTACACCGATACTGCCATGCATAAGCTCAACTAAGTTTTTTGTAATGACCAAGCCAATTCCGGTTCCTTCCACACTCGCAGGATCATCAACTAAACGCTCAAATGATTTAAATAATCGTTTCTGATATTGTGGATTTATGCCAATACCAGAATCAACAATGGATATTCTAACTTTCTGATAATCGCTGACACACTCGACTTTGATTTCACCATTTTTTTTATTATATTTAATCGCGTTAGAGAGAAGATTCAGCAGTATTTGTTTAAAACGAGTTTGATCCGCTTTAATGCCCACACAACTTTTACATTGAGCAACATTTTCTATGTGTTGACCATTTTCCCAATAAGAAATGATAATATTTTTCTTCTCAAGCTCGTGATTAACTAATGTAGCTTGCTCAAAATACATTTCAACAACATTGACAGGCTCAATAGACAATTTGATTTTTCCTGATTCTATTCGAGCCAAATCTAATAATTCATTTATCAAATTTAATAGATGGATTCCTGCCATTTCAATTTCAGCGACACTATTCTTTTGGGCTTCATCAAGGTCACCCATGGCAAGAAGTTGAGAAAACCCCAATATAGCATTCATAGGTGTTCGTAATTCATGACTCATGTTTGAAACAAATAACGATTTGGCTTTATTTGCCTTATCCGCTTCAGATTTCGCTTTTATCAAAGCGGTACGCGTTTTCTGCTCACGATCCATAGCGCGTTTTGCATAGATGATGGAACCATAAGTGACGTTTATTGGTTCTAAAAATTCGAGTAATTTTTCGTTATAACCGAACTTACGATTGGCAATACCAAACATTCCAACTAATTCATCACCATAAAAAATCGGTATACCGAGAAAATTATCCAATATAGGGTGTCCAAGCGGTAGTCCATTCCAGCGATCATCGGTGCTTGGTGAGTTACTGATTACCGGTTGACGAGAAGTTAGCACTACGCCAAATAAATTGGATAAATCTCGGAACTCTATTCTTTCAGAAGATTTTTGCTGATAATAATCTTGATTTTTATTCTCAATCGAATTACCCGTTATTGTATTCATGACCAAATATAAATCACCATGGGTATCAATTTTAGTTTCACCAATAAAACCAAATTCACTACCTGTTAATGCTAATAAACCCTTCATTAAGTAATCAGCGGTAGATATCATATTAGATGAAGCAATAAATTGACTCATGCCATTTCGCAACAAATCAAGCAACGATCGCTGATCAGTCAAACGTTCGTTCTGACGAGTTCGCTCTATAACTAGACTTGCTATTTGGGTAGATTGTGAAACAAAAGCCTTTTCGGCAAAACTCAGTTCTTTCGCTTGTCTGTAAAAAATACTGAGTACACCAAAGACCTCTCCATCCACATTTAAAATTGGTTCGGACATACAGGCCCGCAATCCAACTTTTTTCGCTAAAGTCTGGTATTCGCGCCACTGAGGGTGATTAAATATATCTTTTACTACTAGCGCTTTCTTTGTATAAGCTGCATAACCATAACAACAACTTTCTGGCCCAATTTTTTGGCCTTTAAAGTATGTACTAAATGAGTCTGGTAAACTTGGACTATAACTATCCCCAATAGCTTCATCTTCAATCAAAGTAATAGAACATATCATTTCAGAATCGATATTTTCTACATTCTTTGCAACTTGCATTAAGGTTTTGGAGAGGGGTTCAGATGCGGAAACTTGTTCCAATACAACACTTCGGCCGATATTTAATAATTCTGCCTGTTTACGTTGGGTGATATCTTGGACGGTACCTAACATGTGCAATGGCTCATTTTGCTCATCCCGAACAACATCACCTCTTTCTAATACCCAACGCACAGTACCATCTGGCCATAGCACTCTATGCTCTATTTCATATTCCACCTGCTTCTCAACACAGTCATTGACTGCATCCACAACCTTCTGTCGATCTTCAGGGTGTATTGCTGCTAAAAAATTTTCGTATGTCGTTTCAGGTACGTTCTTATCATATCCAAATAAAGGCCCGATACGCTCCGACCAAAATAAATCCCCGGTTTGAATATCCCAATCCCAAGTTCCAATATTTGCGTAACGCATGCTAACAGAAAAACGATCTTGGCTAATTTGAACTTGTTTATAGGCCTTGCGTAAATCAGAAACATCACGTACAACACCAACAAACAACTTTTGTTCGTCAACTAACATTTCACTCAGGGAAATTTCCACGGGAAATACTGAGCCATCTTTATGAAGGCCCTGAATCTCTCGGTCAATGCCAATAGCAGTTGGGTCACCACTATCAAGATAATGTTGAATAATGCTGTCGTGAAGCACGCGGAAAGATTCAGGCATAAGTTTGCTAACATTATCCCCAATCACTTCATCTTCGGTATAACCAAATAATCTTACTGCGGCCGGATTAAACGTATCAATGACACCACGCTCATTGATAATAATAATGCCATCAACTGCATTATCAAGTAATGCTCTATAACGTATATGCGATATGTTTAGATTTTTATACGATGGCATTATTAAGATATAAGGCTAATATTTCATCATTGTTTCACGATAATATTTCATTTCGTTAATGGACTCACGAATGTCATCCATAGCCAAATGGCTGCCCTGTTTTTCAAACCCTTTATACACATCCGGCGCCCATCGACGTGCTAGTTCTTTAAGAGTACTGACATCTAAATTACGATAGTGAAAAAACTCTTCTAATGGTCGCATAGTTCGATATAAGAAACGCCGATCTTGGCATATCGTATTACCGCACATGGGGGACTTGCCCTTACCTATATATTTACTCAAGAATTCGATAGTTTCATCTTGAGCTTGCTCTTCTGTATAAGTACTATTTTTTACACGCTCGGTGAGACCAGATTGACCATGTTGTTTGGTATTCCAATCATCCATTTTAGCCATGACTTCATCCGTTTGATGAATGGCTAACATGGGACCTTCTTCCAATACAGTTAACTGACTATCCGTTACGATGGTCGCTATTTCAATAATTCTATCCGTATCTGGATCTAGGCCTGTCATTTCCAAATCAATCCAAATCAAATTATTGTCATTTTTAGCCATTTAGTTGTCCTTTTTTATGCAAATCTACATTTAGTAGCAAATTATATGCTGATATTAACCTAGAAATAGGGGTTGGGTACAATGTCAGAGTACAAAATATTTAAACCACCAATAGGTAAAATGTCTGCACCCTAAATTGTGATTCGACTGATTTTTCTAGGTTTAATACTTTTCTTTTTTGTTACAATCCATTATATGAATACTATTAAAAACCACAATTCACTCTCTTGCAATCATGAGTAAGCGAAAAATATCACGTAAACAAGCTTGGCGTGCCGATAAAATTCAGCAAGAGCGCATAAATCGAGCACAAAAAAAAGAAAATACAGAAAAACAAGTCTTAAAAAACCAAACTTTAGGTATTGAGGAAACTGGGTTAGTGATTGCAGGATATGGTGCACAACTCATCATAGAAGACCAAAAACAGCAACAAACACCCTGCACCTGGCGTCAAAATCTCGGTGCGATTGTCGTTGGAGATCAGGTGATTTGGCAACGAATTGATGAAGCACAAGGTGTTATTAGTGCAATATTACCTCGTGAATCATTACTTGAACGCCCAAACTTCCATGGTAAAACTAAACCAGTGGCTGCCAATATCCATCAGATCTTTATTGTCTGCTCTCCCGTACCCGCATTACAACTTGCCCTAATTGATCGATATCTGGTAGCGGTAGAGCTTACGGATATTAAACCTATCATCGTTGTTAACAAAATTGATTTGCTTTCTAAAGACGAATTAAATGCCTTAAAACAACAAATGCAAACCTATTCAGATGTTGGATACGATGTTTTGTATGTTTCAAGCAATACCCGCAATGGACTTAGATCTTTAGAATTAGCGTTGGAAAATAATTTTTCTATTCTAGTAGGACAATCGGGCGTCGGTAAATCTTCAACGATTAAAGCTTTATTGCCCGACATTGACATACAAATTGGTGAGATTTCAACTATTTCAAAACTGGGAAAGCACACTACCAGTGCCTCACGGCTGTATCATCTTGCTCATGGAGGCGCAATTATTGATTCTCCAGGTGTACGTGATTTTGGCCTTTGGCATTTAGAAAAAGAATCTATTGCTTTGGGTTTTACAGAATTTTCACCCTATTTAGGAAAATGTAAATTTAGTAATTGCAGTCATATCACTGAACCTTCTTGTGCCATTTTAGATGCCTTAAAAGAAAATAAAATTGCAAGAGCCCGTTGGCAAAATTATGTCAACATCTACAATTCGCTAAATAATCCATAATTTATGGTTTTAATGCTAAGCACAACAGAGTGGTATTTATGACGTGAATCAAACTTTATAGATACTTTATTAGCGTTTTTTAACTTCAACTCTACTTACTTTAATAAGCGTTGCAATTCGGCAATTTCATCTTGAGATTCACTTAGCAACTCTCTATGAGCGGCATCACCTAATTTAAATATCGGAAATTTTTTATAAGCCGGTAATTCTGAAAATTCTCTAACGCCCATTGGTAGTCGGTTGCTAATTAATTTTTCTTGAATATGTGCGACCATGATGACGTCGGCATAATCAGGCTTTTCCTGTGGGTTTCGATTCCAGTCTTCCGACCCCAAAACTACATCAATCAAATCTTGCTCAAATCGCCATTGTTTCAATACCACAGCACCAAGCTTGAATTTGAATTTTTCAAGAAATGACTTTAGTAGTATTTTATCTTCTATTAACGCTTTTTGGTTTTCTGAAAATTGCAGTATTAACAATTCACCGATGCCATGTACCAGGCCTGCCAGCATTGCTCGCTCAGGATCAAATCCTGGTGTGATACGCGCTAGCGTAAAGCCAATCGCACTAATTTTCACACTGTGTTTCCACAATGCTTCCATTTGTTTGCGAGTCCGGGCTGACTTGGCTGTATATAAACGTCGTACTGCAAAACTAGTTACCAGACTGCGAGTCACTTTCATCCCCAAACGAGTAACTGCTGCTTGACAATGTTCCACCGGCATAACACCTTTATACAAAGGACTATTCGCCACCTGGATTATCCTTCCCGAAAGTGGGATATCAGTTTGAATAATTTTAGCGATATCTGCAGTATTAAAGTCTTCTTTATTAATGGCTCGACGAACACGCTCGGCAATATCTGGCAACCCTGGTAATTGGAGGTCGCCATCTAATAGCTGTTTCTTTAATTCAAGATAGAGGTCTTGTTGTATTTGATTCACAATATCAATTTATGAGGTCAATAATTATCCAGGTAAAAGTTTTATGCTGGGTGACAGAATCTTATGCAATTTGTATTCTAGGGGACAATTACTGAGAAGTACAAATAAAAAAACCACGCGAATGTGCGTGGTTTTTAAGCAATTCAAAGGGATATTTAGCTACATTATTGAACTAGCACAAAGTGCTAGCAATCCACCAGGAAATATACCAAGCAAGAGAACCATGATCCCATTTAAACTCAACACCGCCTTAATATCAGACCCTGCCTGAATTGGCTGGGAATCTTCCGCTTTGTCAAAATACATCATCTTAATAATGCGCAAATAATAGAAAGCACCAACAATTGAGAAGACCACGGCAATTATGGCAACCCAAATAAATCCCGCATTGACAACGGCTTCCAATACAGCCAACTTAGCAAAAAACCCTAATGCCGGAGGAACGCCCGCCATAGATAGCATTAAAATCAACATAACAAAGGCAAACCAAGGACTGCGGTCGTTTAGCCCTTTGAAGTCAGATATGTTTTCAGCTTCAAATCCAGATCGGCTTAATAATAGAATCATACCGAAACCACCCAGACTCATAATCGCATAAGATAAGGTGTAAAACATGGAAGCGGCATAACCTTCTTCACTACCTGACAGAATACCCAAAAATAGAAAACCCATGTGAGCGATAGTTGAATACGCCAACATTCGTTTCATATTGGTTTGAGCAATAGCAACCACATTACCGATTACCATCGATAATACAGCCAATACGATTAGAAAATCTTGCCAGTACACATGTAAATCGCCCATGCCTTCCACCAATAAACGCATGATCATAGCGAACCCAGCGATTTTTGGTGCTGAACTAATAAATAAAGTCATTGCTGTTGGCGCGCCATGATAAACATCAGGCACCCACATGTGAAACGGAACCGCACCTAATTTAAATGCTAATCCAACGATGACAAAAACAACACCCATTAATAAGACTAAGTCTTTATCCCGCAACTGACCAATATGCAATGAGATCTCTTTTAAATCTAAGCTGCCAGTGGCGCCGTAAATCATCGACATACCGTAAAGCAGTAATCCTGATGCAAGCGCACCTAGTACAAAATATTTCATCGCTGCTTCTACAGCTTTTGACGAATCTCTTTGCAAAGCAACAAGCGCATATAAGGAGAGTGACAGCAACTCCAATCCGAGATAAATGGTTATCATGTTATGAGCAGAAATCATTACCATCATGCCCAACACGGCAAATAACACTAATACGAAAAATTCGCCTTTAAACAAACTTCTATGCATTAAGTATTCTCGTGAATAAACAAATACTACTGCAGTGATTAAATAAACGAATATTTTCAATACACCAGCCATTTGGTCATTAACAAAAGTGCCAGCTAACACGACCTCTCTTTCAGTGGGTATAACAGAGAAAGTAATAGCAGAGGCGATGCCCATGGTGACGACAGCCAATAAATAACTGATGTAGCGATTCTTATCCGTTAAATACAAATCAATAATGAGTATCGCGCAAGCCATGGTCAGAACAAATATTTCTGGTAATAAGGGCGCAAATTCTGATAAAGCTGGAGTCATTTTTTTATCTCAATAATTATATTTTTGGATCAGTGATGTGTATTAACAGATTTTCTACTGTCGCGTGCATCACTTCCAGTAATGGGTTTGGCCATACACCTAGCAAAATAACAAAAAATGCTAATGAACCCAATACAATAAATTCGCGTTGGTTGATATCTTTCAAATTCGCTACGCCGTCATTAGTGACTTCACCAAAGACCACGCGCTTAACCATCCATAAAGTATAAGCAGCGCCAATAATGAGTGTTGTTGCCGCTAGGAAGGCATACCAGAAATTAGCTTTCATTGCGCCTAGGATAACCATAAATTCACCAACGAAACCGGATGTTCCTGGCAAACCCGTATTTGCCATGGCAAATAACACCATAAATCCGGCAAACATAGGCATTGTATTGGCCACACCACCATAACTGGATATTTCTCGGCTATGCAATCGATCATAGAGCACGCCTACGCATAAGAACAATGCGCCGGAGACAAAACCATGAGAAATCATTTGTACCATGGCACCTTCCATTCCCAACGCCGCGCCTTGCATGCTGCCAGTATTTTCATAAATACCAAATGCGATAAAGAAACCCAAGGTAACAAAGCCCATATGCGATATTGATGAATAAGCGATAAGCTTTTTCATATCTGTCTGTGCAAGCGCTACAAACCCAATATAAACAACGGCGATTAATGACAATAAAATAACGAACCAATCTAGCTCGGCACTTGCGCCTGGCGTAATCGGCAAACTAAAACGTAAGAAACCATAAGCCCCCAACTTCAACATGATTGCTGCCAATATGACAGAACCACCAGTGGGTGCCTCAACATGTGCGTCTGGTAGCCAAGTATGTACTGGCCACATTGGCACTTTAACGGCAAAAGCAATAAGAAAGGCCAGAAATATCAATATCTGTTCATTCATGCTGAGTTTCAAATCATGGAATTCCAAGATGCCAAAGCTACCTGATTGGGTAAACATATAAATCAGGGCAATCAGCATAAAAACGGAACCCAAAAAGGTATAAAGGAAAAACTTAATTGTTGCGTAAACTCGACGAGGTCCACCCCATTTACCAATAATGATAAACATGGGGACTAGCATAGCTTCCCAGAATACATAGAATAAAACAGAATCCAATGCGGAAAACACACCTATCATCAACCCTTCCATGATAAGGAAGGCAGCCATATATTGAGCTACTTTCTCTTGAATCACTTCCCAACCGGCGACAACAACCAAGATAGTGGTAAAGCTAGTCAACAGAATCAAAGGCATGGAAATGCCATCAATGCCTAGATGATAAAAAATATTAAACTGGCCAATCCAAGGTGCTTTCTCTGCAAATTGCATCGCTGAGGTTGTTACATCAAAAGATGTATACAAAGGTATCGTGAGCAAGAATGTTAAAATTGCTACGGCCAAAGAAAGCCATCGTGCAAAACACGGATTTTTATCGGCCCCGGTGGCTAAGACCGCTACACCACCCAAAATGGGTAGCCATATAACGAGACTTAATAATGGTAAATCTGCAAACATTCAATCGTTCCTTTGTGAAAGCTGTTTTATTTTTTTTTTAGAATTTTTTATTTTTACTCAGATAACAAATATCCGGCTTAAATAACAAAAATCCAACTTAATAAAAATGTCAGCCCAATTATCATGGCAAATGCGTAATGGTATAAATAACCGGATTGCATGTGACGGATCGCGCCCGACCACCAACCCACAGCGTTTGCTGTTCCATTTACCATAAGCCCATCAATTATTTTTGCGTCAAAAATATTAAAACAAATACTGCCGATCTTTCGAAAACCACCAGCAAATATTTTGTCATTAAAATCATCAAAACCATATTTACGATCCAATAAATTATAGATCGCTAGATATTTTTCTTTATAGTCCGCTGCAATTTGAGGTTTCACCATATAAATGTAATAGGCCGTACCTAATCCTGCCATGGCGAGATAAAATGCGGGAGTCATCATGCCGTGAATGATGAAGCCAATTGCGCCGGTAAAATTTTCTCCCATTTGCCCCAATACATCATGTTGAGAGAAAACAACTAACGACGAACCAAAGTAATCACCGAACAGCATTGGTCCAATCGTCATTCCACCAATTATCACCGATGGAATTGCCAGTAATATTAACGGAATAGTAACTACCAACGGACTTTCTTTTAGATGTGATCGTGTATGTTCGTCCATACGCTCTTTTCCATGGAAAACTAAAAAGAACATTCGGAAACTGTATAAGGCAGTAATAAAGACACCCAGCAACACAGCGATATAAGCAAAACCAGAACCTGCTAGTTCAGAATGCCCCACCGCTTCGATAATGGCATCCTTTGAAAAGAATCCTGAAAAACCTGGAAATCCAATTAACGCCAAAGAACCAATTAAAGCGGTGATATAGGTAATCGGCATGTATTTCCGCAAACCACCCATTTTACGAATATCTTGCTCGTGATGCATGGCGATAATCACCGAACCGGCGGCGAGGAATAAAAGCGCTTTGAAAAATGCATGTGTCATCAAGTGAAACAAACCTGCGGCATATGCCGATGCACCCAATGCAACCACCATATAACCTAGTTGAGATAACGTGGAATAAGCGACAACACGTTTAATATCATTTTGTATTAATCCAAGAATGCCCATAAAGAGTGCTGTGATCGCACCAATAACCATAACCACACTCAAGGCTGTCTCTGACAATTCGTAAAGTGGCGACATACGAGCCACCATAAACACACCGGCTGTTACCATGGTTGCCGCATGGATCAATGCAGATATCGGTGTTGGACCTTCCATGGAATCTGGTAACCAGACATGTAAAGGAACCTGTGCTGATTTACCCATGGCACCAATAAATAACAAGATACAAATCAAAGTCATTACGTTCCAATCCCAACCAGGAATGACTTGAATGGTTAACTCAGCAAATTGTCCAGAAGCACCAAATACATCCGCATAATCGAGACTGCCGAAATACATTAAAATAACAGCAATACCTAATAGAAAACCGAAATCACCAACGCGATTTACCAAGAAAGCTTTTAGGTTCGCATAGATTGCAGTTTCTTTTTTGTACCAAAAACCGATCAGTAAATAGGAAACTAAACCTACCGCTTCCCAACCGAAAAATAACTGCATGAAATTGTTGGCCATAACCAGCATTAACATGGAGAAAGTGAAAAGCGAAATGTAACTGAAAAAACGTTGATAACCAGGATCGTCTTTCATGTATCCAATGGTATAAATATGAACCATCAAGGAAACAAACGTCACGACCAACATCATCATGGCGGTGAGTCGATCAATCAGAAAACCCACTTCAAAACTAATGCCGTCACTCACTGCCCAAGTATAAACTGCACCGTTAAATACAGCACCGCCATCCATGACAATATCTTTAAATACGTAAAATGATAATAAACATGAGATAGCAACACCAATGTTGGTAACCCAATGTGCACCGGCACGACCAATTTGTTTGCCAAACAAGCCGGCAACGATAGAGCCGATCAGTGGTGCTAAGATAATGGCGAGATAGATTTTTTCCATTTTTATACTCGAACTTAACCTTTAAGGGTATCCAAATCATCAACGTTAATAGTGCGTCGATTTCTAAATAATACAACCAGAATTGCTAGACCAATGGCGGCTTCTGCAGCAGCAACCGTCAGGATGAAAAAGACAAATATCTGGCCAGCGCTGTCACCAAGATAGTGAGAAAAGGCAACAAAATTCATATTCACGGCAAGCAACATTAACTCTATTGCCATCAATATAATGATGATATTTTTTCGATTCAGGAAAATTCCCGCCATGCTTATGCAAAACAGAATTGCACCCAATATCAAAAAATGTGAAAGCGAAATCATTCTATTTCCTCAAAACCTTTTTATATAAGTGAGCTATTTCTAACTACTTCTTCTTTTCCGGTGCCATTTTAACCATACGTACACGATCATTACGCTTAACGTAAACTTGGTCTTCAACCTGAATAAAACGACTGTGGCGTTTTTTACGCAGTGTTAATGCAATTGCAGCGACAATGGCAACAACTAGAATTATGGCTGCCAATTCAAATGGGTAAACATACTGCGTATACAGAATCCTACCTAGCTCTTTGGTATTACTATAATCAGCTCCATGTCCCATCGGATCTGCATATTGTGCTAAGCCAAATCTTTCAGGCCCAACCACCATCGATATTTCTAATACGATAACAATACCGATGATAATACCAATCGGTAAATAACGTGCGTAACCTTCTCTCAATGGCTCTATATTGTTATCCAACATCATCACCACAAATAAGAACAACACCATGACAGCACCGACATAAACCAGTACCAAAGTGATCGCTAAAAACTCTGCTTCTAATAATATCCAAACGCCTGCACTGGTAAAAAATGCCAACACTAGAAACAATACCGCTTTAACCGGATTACGAATAGTAATAACCATCACACTGGCAAAAACCAATATAGTGGAGAAAAAATAAAATAAAACGAGTTCAATATTCATTTGCTGTGTATCGCTCCGATTTATCTGAAAGGCGCATCTGCTGCGCGATCTTCAGCAATCTGTGTTTCATGTTTATCGCCGTGAGCTAATAACATCTCTTTTGTCATTACTGTTCCTTCACGACTCTCAAAAATGTATTCAAATTCACGCGTCTCAACAATGGAATCCACCGGGCAGGACTCTTCACAAAATCCACAATAAATACATTTAAATAAATCAATTTCATACTTAGTTGTACGTCGGGTACCGTCTTCTCGTTGTTCTGAATCAATGGTGATCGCTAATGCAGGACAAACCGCCTCGCATAATTTACAAGCGATACATCGTTCTTCACCATTTGGATAACGACGCAATGCATGCAAACCTCGAAAACGAGGTGACATCGGTGTTTTTTCTTCTGGATATTGAACGGTAATTTTTTTCGCAAAAAAGTACCTTCCGGTCAATTTTAGACCCATTAACAATTCCCAAAGGAAAAGACTTTTTACATATCTTACTGCTGATTCAGTCATATCATCTTCTCCTAATCAAACCATGGTCCAAGGCCAGCAAGTATTGCGATGCCGAGCACGACAATCCAGACAATAGTAATCGGGATAAAGACTTTCCATCCCAAGCGCATAATTTGGTCATAACGATAGCGCGGGAAAGTAGCACGAAACCATAAAAACAAGAACAAAAATATCGAGGTCTTCAACACTAACCAGACTAAGCCAGGTACAAAGGCAAACATGGACTCTAAAACAGGAATACCCTGAAAAGGTGATAACCAACCACCTAAAAACATTAACGATGTTAATAAGGAAATTAATATCATTGCTGAGTATTCTGCTAAGAAGAAAACAGAAAATGTCATAGACGAGTATTCAACGTGAAATCCGGCGACAATTTCCGACTCACCTTCAGCTACGTCAAACGGTGCGCGATTCGTTTCTGCAACACCTGATAAGAAATATATAACAAACATCGGTAACAGCGGAATCCAGAACCAATGAAGAATACTGCCCGACTGTGCTTCAACGATCTCTGTTAAATTCAAGCTACCGCCAGCCATCAATACACAAACTAACGCAAAACCCATGGCAATTTCATAAGAAACGATTTGTGCAGCCGATCGCAACGCACTTAAGATGGCGTATTTGGAGTTAGATGCCCAACCCGCAATGATAACGCCGTAGACACCCATAGATGTCATAGCTAATACGTAAAGTAATCCCGCATCAATATCAGAAAGAATTAATCCATCATCAAATGGGACAACAGCAAATGCAGCAATGGCTGGTATAAACGCTAAAACCGGCGCTACAAGAAACAAAAGTGTATTTGCATTCGTTGGAATAATGGTTTCTTTCATTATCAGCTTAACCGCATCAGCAATTGGCTGTAATAAACCACGAGGACCAACTCGGTTTGGACCGATACGTACTTGGATAAAACCAATAACTTTACGTTCTGCTAAGGTAATGTATGCTACTGCACCCATAACTGGAAGTGCGATAGCCAAAATTTTGAGCACGATCCAGATCATCGTCTGAGCCGTTTCTGGCAATACTGAAAGTAGATTATCAATAAAATCAAGCATGAGAAGCTCTCACATTGTCATCCGTGTTTTGATTTGTTTGTGTTGTTTTTTCAAGGCTGACTTCAGACCCCTGAGCCGAAAATTCTGCACTTAATTCAGTACCAGCAGGAATGGCCACACACAAATCCGCCAAACCACTATCTATTCTTACTGTTGCTGATACATTGGAATCAGCATATTTTATTGCGACCGCATCCCCTGTAGATACTCCCAACTTTTTTGCTGCACTTTCTGACAGGGAAACTTGTTGACTACTTGTTGCATCATGAGTGGCTTGCAATGCGGGTGCGCGTCGTACAATAGCATCTCCACCATACATAGCAATTCCACCAACCAACGTTAAACCTTTATTTTCTACAATTTTACTAAGTTCTGTTTCAATACTGTTATTGGTAGTTGATAAATCTTTTGTTTGGCTTTCGATTTCATTAAGTATGTCTTCCACACTCATGTAATCAAAACCTTCAGCTTCAAACAAATTACCCAATACTCGCAGTACTTTCCATGCTGGTCTCGTTTCACCTTTGGGTGGTACACAACCATTAAAACTTTGCCAATCACCCGCCGCATTCACAAAAGTCCCGGCTGTTTCAACAGATGTTGCCACAGGTAATATCACATCAGCACAGTCTTTGATGCTCTTACTGATAAAAGAAGAAAGTGAAACAACAAAATTTGCATCGTTTAACGTTTGCTGGCTTTGTATTGGATTAGCAGTATCAAATGCAGGCTCGAAACCCATCAGTACATAAGCATTCAAACTTTCGCTCAACATTTGAGATGCATTTAAGCCTTTTTTATCTGCATTTTTTCCAGCAACTGTTCGATGAGGTAAAACACCAGCGATACTTGCACCCGCGCTATTTGCACCATTTGTTAAATAACCCAATGTAGAACCGGTAACACCTGCTAATGCTGAAGCTAATGTTTCTAAACTAGAAGCATGTGTGTGATCAATCGCCTGAGTACCTAACAAAACAGTACTATTTTTTCCATCAAGCAATGACTGAGCAATGGCTTTATGCTCATTCGTTGGTTTTGCCTGAGCGACAGATTTTTGTACCGCACTTGGCAATTTCGCCGATTTTTTAGCGCTAGAAGCTGCTGCTAATACCGCCGCCAATTCCTTAATCATACCTATAGGACTAGCAGCAATATTTTCTAGAACGGGAAATCGAAAATCATTCGCCGCTGTATTAATAAAAGAGACTTTAGCGCCTCGTAAAGCCGCTTTTCGAATTCGATGACCGGCAATAGGTTGCTCTTTTCTAACATTGGAGCCAATAAGTAATGCACTATTAAGCGTTTCCAAATCCGCAACATTTTGCCCTAAAGATAAATACGATCCTTGCTGGTCTTGAGAACTAAAATCTTGTTGTCGTAACCGAAAATCAAGATTGTTTACACCTTGGCTACGTGCCAACTTTTGAAATAGATATTGTTCTTCAGTAGTCGCATTTGCAGAGGATAAAAAACCCACCTTATCAAACGAATCGTTTAGTGCTTTATTCAAACCAACAAATGCTTTATTTAATGCGGTTTCCCAATCAGTTGTTATCCATTGACCTTTTTCTTTGATCATCGGATGAGTCAAACGATCTTCGCTGTTAAAACCCTGATAACTGAAGCGATCGCGATCAGAAATCCAAGTTTCGTTAATACTTTCATTTTCCTGAGGTACAACGCGTTTAACTTCACCATGTTGAATATGAGTATGTATGTTCGAACCGATGCAATCATGAGCGGCAATGGTATCTCGCTGCTGCATTTCCCAAGCGCGTGTTTTAAAACGGAAGGGTTTTGACGTTAATGCACCAACAGGACATAAATCTATAACATTACCTGACATTTCAGATTCAACAGCATGTTCGATATAAGTACCAATTTGCATGTGTTCGCCACGACCAGTAGCACCTAATTCTTTAATGCCTGCGATTTCTTCACCAAAACGTACACAACGAGTGCAATGAATACAACGCGTCATTTCAGTAGAAATTAACGGCCCAATATTTTTATCAGGAATAACACGTTTGATCTCACTATAACGCGAAACATCATTACCATAGCCCATAGCAACATCTTGCAATTCGCATTCACCACCTTGGTCACAAATAGGGCAATCTAAGGGATGATTGATTAATAAAAATTCCATTACGCCTTTTTGTGCAGAAACAGCAGTTTTCGAGTTGGTGCTAATCTTCATGCCATCCGTTACAGGCGTTGCACAAGCTGGTAGGGGTTTACGTGCTTTCTCTACCGAGACAAGACACATACGACAGTTAGCTGCTACCGATAATTTTTTGTGGTAACAAAAACGCGGAATGTAAATTCCAACTTCGTCAGCAGCTTCAATTACCATAGCCCCATCTTTGGCTTCTATGGTTTGGTTATCAATTTCTATTTTTACCATGAGTCTGTCCTGTTCGCCCTATACCATGCACTTTTTGTGATCAATGTGATATTGAAATTCTTCACGAAAATGTTTGATAAAACTGGAAACTGGCATTGCTGCAGCATCCCCCAGGGCACAAATCGTATGGCCTTCTATTTTATTAGAAACATCAACTAGCAAATCCAAATCACCCGGTTTGCCTTGTCCATGTTCAATTCGATGTATGACTCTCGACAGCCAGCCCGTACCTTCTCGACACGGCGTACATTGCCCACATGATTCTTCAAAGTAAAAATGAGAAATACGCGCCAATAATTTAACCATACAAGTAGTTTCATCAATCACAATGACAGAACCTGCACCTAACATGGAACCATGCTTTGCGATGGAGTCATAATCCATAGTCACGTCCATCATAATATCTGCAGGTAACACTGGCGTAGAAGAACCACCGGGGATAACGGCCTTTAATTTATTACCGTCCAGCATGCCACCAGCCATTTCCAATAATTCCGGAAAAGGTGTTCCCATAGGCACTTCATAATTACCTGGTTTATTCACATGCCCCGAAACAGAGAATATTTTTGTACCACCATTATTGGGCTTACCGAGTTCTAAAAACCATTGCCCACCATTGCGCATGATGTCCGGCACAGAGGATAAAGTTTCTGTATTATTGATTGTCGTTGGACGACCGTATAACCCATAGCTAGCTGGAAACGGTGGTTTAAAGCGTGGCTGTCCTTTTTTACCTTCTAAGGACTCAATGAGAGATGTCTCTTCACCACAAATATATGCACCACCGCCAATATGACAATGCAAATCAAAATCGATACCTGAGCCAAGAATATTTTTACCAATCAAACCTGCTTCACGTGCTTCTACCAACGCAGCTTCAAAACGCTCTATTGGCTCGTAAAATTCACCGCGAATATAGTTATACCCCTGTGTCGCACCAATGGTGTAACCAGCAATGGCCATCCCTTCTATCAAAGAATGAGGATTGAAACGTAAAATATCTCTGTCTTTGAATGTGCCAGGTTCACCCTCGTCTGAATTACAGACGATGTATTTTTGCCCTTCGGTGTTGCGAGGCATAAAGCTCCACTTTAAACCCGTAGGAAACCCAGCACCACCACGACCACGTAGTACAGACGACTTTAACTGAGCAATGATTTCATCCGGCTCGGTTTTTTCTTTTAGAATTTTCTTCCACGCAGCATAACCATCATTTTTCAGGTACGTATCTAACGTCCATGGTTTATCTTGATCTAATGTGCGAAAACAAACTTCATTTACCATTAAGCTATCTCTATTTTATTTTGCTCTGACTTATTTGATCGCATCTAAAATCTCATCCACTTTTTCAGGTGTGAGATCTTCGTAATATTTTTTGTGAAGTTCCATCATTGGAGCCCCACCGCAAGCACCCAAACATTCAACTTCTTTTAATGTGAACTTACCATCTTCGGTAGTTTCACCTAGGCCAACGCCTAATTTATTCTTTAGATGAGCAACAATATCCTCGCTTCCTCGTAACATACAAGAAATATTGGTACAAATACTAATTTTATTAGCGCCTACAGGTTTCAATTCGAACATTGAATAAAATGTTGCCACTTCATAAACTGAAATATTTGGCATTTCCAGATAGGCTGCAACCGCATCCATTAGTTCTGTAGTGAGAGAACCATTATGAGCATCTTGTGTAATATGCAATGCAGGTATAACTGCGGATTGGCGCTGCTCTGCAGGGTACTTCGCAATCCAAACATCGATTTTTTTCAATACTTCTGGCGATAGCTGTACCATTTCAGTCATTATCGATCTACCTCACCAAATACAATATCCTGTGTTCCTATAATAGAAACAACATCAGCTAACATATGACCGCGTGACATTTCATCCAATGAGGCAATATGCGTAAAACCAGGGGCACGAATTTTCATTCGGTAAGGCTTGTTTGATCCATCAGATATCAAATACACACCAAACTCACCTTTGGGATGTTCAACGGCAGCGTAAGCTTCACCTTCGGGAACACAGTAACCTTCGGTAAATAACTTAAAGTGATGAATCAACGATTCCATATCACCTTTCATTTCTTCCCGTTTTGGCGGTGTCACTTTTTGATCATCCAACATCACTGGGCCAGGATTATTTCTCAACCAGGTAATGCATTGCTTAATGATTCGATTTGATTGACGCATTTCTTCAATACGAACTAAATAACGGTCATATGTATCACCCGTTACACCTACCGGAATATCAAAGTCTAATTTGTCGTAAACTTCGTATGGCTGTTTTTTACGTAAATCCCATTCGATGCCAGAACCACGTAACATCGGACCGGTAAAACCCAATTGCAAAGCACGCTCTGGTGTAACCACACCAATACCAACGGTACGCTGCTTCCAAATTCGATTTTCCGTCAACAGTGTTTCATATTCATCAACATACGTTGGAAAGCGTTTAGTGAAGTCTTCTAAAAAATCCAACAAAGAACCTTGGCGATTCTCATTTAACTTTGCAACTTGTTTAGCGTTATGCCATTTTGATGCTTTGTAGTGTGGCATTTTCTCTGGTAAATCACGATAAACACCACCGGGGCGATAGTAACAAGCATGCATACGTGCACCAGATACTGCTTCGTATGCGTCAAGTAAATCTTCACGCTCACGAAAGGCATATAGAAAAATCGTCATCGCGCCAATATCCATGGCGTGAGCACCTAACCACATGCAATGATTCAAAATACGAGTAATCTCATCAAACATCACTCGTATGTATTGCGCACGAATCGGTGCCTCAATACCCAATAATTTTTCAATTGCTAAAACATAACCGTGTTCGTTCGCCATCATGGAAACGTAATCAAGACGATCCATATAACCGATGCTTTGATTGTAAGGTTTATTCTCAGCTAATTTTTCTGTACCACGATGCAATAAGCCAATATGCGGATCAGCACGTTCAATGACTTCACCATCCATTTCTAACACGAGTCTTAATACACCATGTGCCGACGGATGCTGTGGACCAAAATTCAAGGTGTAGTTTTTTATTTCTGCCACGATCTACTCCTTCTCTTCCGATGCAATGTAACGATGATCGTCGCGAATAACACGTGGCACCAAAGTGCGTTCTTCAATACTCACCGGTTCGTATATAACCCGTTTTTTATCTTCGTCATAACGAACTTCCACATGACCAATGAGTGGAAAATCTTTCCTAAATGGATGACCGATAAAACCGTAGTCCGTTAAAAGTCGACGCAAGTCTGGATGGCCTTCGAATATAATCCCAAAAAGATCAAATGCTTCACGCTCAAACCAGTTTGCACATGTCCAAATACTAACAACAGAATCAATACGTGGCATGTCTTCTTCAACAAACGCACGAACACGTAAACGTGAATTATGTTTGTAAGAAATCAAGTGATACACCACAGCAAAACGTGGCTGCGTCCATTGATGACGCTTATCTTTAGCACTTACGCGACCACGACTAAAACCTGTTTCTGTCGCTGCTTCTGTGCCCCATTCCGTATCACCATAAGCAATATAGTCTACGCCACAGATATCGATCAATTGTTCAAATGAAAACCTATCTTCAGTACTTAACGCCTGACAGATTTCTAAAATATTTTTTGCAGGAACAACAATAGTGACTTCGTTTTTATCCGATAAATCACAAGATTCCAGCATATCGCCAAATCGTTCTTGAAGTTGTTCAACTAACTGTTGATTATTTTTTGCCATGAATCAGTCTCAAGTCCGCGCAATCGTATTAGTGCGTTTGATTTTATTTTGTAACTGGATAATGCCATACAACAAAGCTTCAGCTGTAGGCGGACAACCCGGCACATAGATATCGATTGGTACGATGCGGTCGCAACCACGTACAACCGAATAAGAATAATGATAATAACCACCACCGTTTGCACAAGAACCCATGGAAATTACCCATCGCGGCTCAGACATTTGATCGTAAACTTTACGTAATGCTGGCGCCATTTTATTTACCAAAGTACCTGCAACAATCATTACATCCGATTGCCTTGGACTAGGACGAAAAATAACACCAAAGCGATCCAAGTCATAACGTGACGCACCCGCGTGCATCATCTCCACAGCGCAACAAGCCAAACCGAAAGTCATCGGCCACATTGAACCAGTACGCGCCCAGTTAATTAAATAATCTGCAGAAGTGGTAACAACACCTTTCTGAAGAACGCCTTCTACTCCCATTCCAGGGCCCCTTTCTTCCACTCGTAAATAAAACCCACCACGAGTATTGCTAAAAATACAAACATTGCCGCAAATCCAAACCAGCCAATTTCAGTAAGTACAATGGCCCACGGAAACAAAAAGGCAATTTCTAAATCAAAAATAATAAATAGGATCGCCACCAGATAAAAGCGGACATCAAATTTCAGGCGAGAGTCTTCGAAAGGCTCGAAACCACATTCGTAAGTTGAGAGTTTTTCGTCGTCGGGATTTCGCGGCGCAACCATCATACTTAAAGCAATGGGTACCGCACCAAAAATAGCGCCCAATACAATAAATACCAGAATTGGCAAATAATTTTCTAACACAATCCCCCCTCAAAGCACTGCGTGTTATTTCAGCACTTCAGTTAGTCATTAAAAAATCAACCTGTTGAATTTATAAACGAATCAGATCAATTTAATTGAGCAAGCAGTCTAGAGTAGTCAGCTGCTTTCTGTCAACCCAAAGCAAACAAAATTAATATCCATATAATCAATCACTTATAGATTAATTAAAATAAGTCTAAAATGGATATATATTATGGGATTTGCTTTAAATGGTGCCGACGGCCGGAGTCGAACCGGCACAGGTTACCCCACCACCCCCTCAAGATGGCGTGTCTACCAATTCCACCACGTCGGCTAATTAAAGCCAGAAAGATTATTCTGGCGGCAAATCACTTACTGGCGATTCAGCAGGTACATCGGGAACAACCGGCACATCTGCAGGCATTTCTGGTACTACAGGTGCGTCAGTTGCTGGCTCTACCATTTGCATGGGCGCGATCTCTGTAGAATCTACAACACTACTAGATGTACTAGCCTGTGTTGAAAAATAAGCCAGGGTTAGGCTTGTGAGAAAAAAAACGGTTGCTAGCACAGCCGTAGTTCGCGTTAAAAAAGTACCAGAGCCTTGAGCACCAAAAACAGTTTGTGATGCACCACTTCCAAAGGCAGCACCCATGTCAGCGCCCTTTCCTTGTTGCATTAATACCAAAGCGACTAACGCTACGGCAATGCCCAGATGAACCATTACTAATATACTATCCATTTTTTTATCCCGCTGCTTCGCAGATACTGATAAATTCTTCAGCGGCTAAAGAGGCACCACCGATTAGACCACCGTCTATATCTGCTTGTGAAAATAATTCTTTGGCATTAGCGGCTTTAACACTACCACCATATAATATTTGTACTTTTTCCGCTACAGTTGCATCCTCTTTACTCATCCATTGACGAATAAACGCATGCACCGCTTGAGCTTGCTCTGGAGAAGCTGTCTTACCCGTGCCAATGGCCCAAACTGGTTCGTAGGCAATAACTGATTTTCCAAGTGCGTTTATACCCGCCAAATCAATAATCGCCTGCAATTGTCTTTCCACAACTGCTTCTGTTTGTCCAGATTCGCGTTCTTCCAGAACTTCACCTACACATAATATAGGTGTTACGCCACCATTTTGAGCAGCGACAAACTTTTCTGCAACAATTTTATCAGTATCACCATAAAGAGCACGTCGCTCAGAATGACCAACAATTGCGTATTTACACGCTATATCATTTAACATGGAAACAGATATTTCACCGGTATAAGCACCGGATTCCTCTTTTGCCACATCCTGACTACCGTAATTTACAGCACTGCCATCTAACATGTTAGCAACTTCAGTAATGTATACATATGAAGGACATACGACAACTTCCGCGTTATTTACACGACCCATTCCTTCCAAAATACCACTAACTAATGTGTGAATACTTGTTCTGGAACCGTTCATTTTCCAGTTACCAGCAACAAATGGCTTACGCATGTTATACCCCGAGCTTTAAAAAGCAGGCAATACTAGCGGGGGTGCTAGGAAAAATCAAATAATTCATTACAATAAAGTAGAAGAAATATACTTTAACAGCATAATTTTCAAATAAAATCCAAATATATCTAATTACCCTATGAAGACTTTTGACTCGAAAGGTACAATAATTTGATTCTTTATTTATCAATTCACTAGAAAATAGTTGACTGAAATTTCAATTGAACAAAAAAACACTAATTTCGACGGTATCTCTCGAGCGCAGTTAACCAGTTTGGGCCGTGGGTGCTTGTTTGTTTTCAACGATTATCCTTCTCGGCAGATCAATCATAAACGTAGTTCCTTGACCTTCTTTACTCACAAAATGAATTTTTCCACCAATATGCTCTACGATTTCTTTAGATATACTCAAACCGAGCCCGGTACCACCTTTTTGACGTGTCGTGGACGAATCTGACTGGGTAAATTTCTCAAATAACTTTGGTTGAAATGCTTCCGGAATTCCTTCACCAAAATCACTGACGGATATTCGAATATGATCATCTGAGGGTTGACCCACTTCAATTTCAACTTTCCCGCCCTTAGGAGAAAATTTAGATGCATTCGACAAGAGATTTGCCATAACCTGTTTTAAACGATCCGGATCGGCATATAATACAATATCTTCTGTTAATTCAGATTTTAACAAAAACTCCACATCATATTGCTCACCATAAGGCCTATTTTCCTCTAGTGTATTTTCAAGGAACAACAATAAACTCATATCACGATTTTTAAAGTCCATTTCACCTGACTCAATTTTTTGCATATCGAGAATATCGTTAATTAATAGTAATAATCTATCAGTATTATTTCCAGCAAGTTTTAACAAATCAGACACCTTTTGAGAAACTTCGCCTACTGCGCCGCCATTAATTAAGCCTAATGAGCCGCGAATGGCAGTCAGGGGTGTGCGCAACTCATGACTTACTGTTGATACAAACTCACTTTTCATTTTATCCATCTGCTTTCGCTCGGTAATATCACGAACAACCGCAGGAAAAACCTTCTGACCTTCTATTGATATTTCACTAACCGCCAAATCAAGTGGAAAGGTATGACCATCTTTATGCTGACCAATTACCTCACGTTGACCTGAGTTTACAATAGTCTTTTTGCCCGTTTGATTGTATCTCTCGATATGTCTATCATGATTTTTTTGGTAGGAAGCTGGCATTAATATTTTTACATTTTTACCCACAACTTCATCTCGTCGATATCCAAATATTTTAACCGCGGCTGGATTAAAAGAAGTAATAATTCCTTTAACATTAATGGTAACTAATCCATCAATCATATTTTCAATAATACTTCGCTGTGTTAACTCACTTGACTCTAAAGCTTGGGTTCTTTCCACCACCCGATCTTCCAAATTGCGATTCATTTCTTTCAAATTTTGCTGCGCTTCTTCAACTTGACCAATCAAGATTTCGTAACTTCGAGCAAGCACACCAATTTCATCATGTTTGTGTGTTGGCATAACAGCATGAGTCACTCGCTGATGGGTGTAATCATCCATAACTTGCGTAATTTGTTTAATTGGGCGAGATAGTCGATAAGAAAAGAATATAGCAAATATTATAACCAACGAAACTAATACAATGGAAAGGGATAAAACTTCGTTTAGCACCACTGACTCTTTGGCAAATATTTCGTCATAGGACTCAGTAACACCCACAGCAATAAAACGTTCTGGACGATCTTTATCAAATGCAATTTTAGTAAAATTCATCACTTGATTACTACCTGTATCTTCCGGTAACAGAATTAATTTTGAGTCTTTATAATCTGGTAAATATAATGACGCTAAACGAGGAAAATCTTCCTGTATTCGGTAACGTTTACCCAAATCAAACCCATAGGTTTTACCTTTATCCGGATGTAATAAATAACCACCATGATCATTTGTTATATATACATTACTACCCTGTTTTTGAATATAACCTTGCAAACCGCGCAACTCTTTGCCGGCATTCGCGGTTATAATCAGTACTCCAGCCAGTCTATTATGGTTCTCATCATATACTGGAGTTGAACTGCGTAATACTTCTAAATGCGGCTCACTTATCTCACCATGCTCACGATTGAGATTAATTTCAGATAAATAAACGGAACCAGCAGGTAATTTTAAGGTATTGATAAAATAAGGACGGTGTGATTTATTTTGAAGCTGAAACTCATCAAGTGAAACAACATTATCGTCTTCTCGTTTTACAACAATCAACTCCTCCCCTGATACATCGAGAAAACGAATCATATGGTAATCATGTTTATTGGTTAACATATCAATAAACGTTGCAGTTAGTTGTTCTTCCCATTTTTCATAGGAAGTTCTGCCAACCTTGTCGTAACCATCATCAGAAACTAACGCCCTCAGGAGACCTTTAGCGGAAGGAGATCCAGCCAAAAACAACGTTTCATCACGTTGACTATTAATATGTGTTTGTAGTCGATGACCTATATTTCGAATTTCACTTGCAATATTTTCTGTGGATTGTTCAACAAGCAGCTCAGTTGTTTTATCATAAAATATCCAACCTACAGATCCAGTACTAATCAACACGAGTAATACCGCGCTTAAACCAAGCTTATAAACGAGATTTAACTTCATCAAATTATCGCTACAAAAAGGGCAGAAGCCATTATGCTTACTCGATCAATTCGCATAAGGGCCAACCTCTAAACGTTGCATCAACTTTTTAACAGAGCTGTAATCTCTTGGCGAAATCCAACCAATGTATTTACCTGACTGAGCAGCTTTACTTTCTTTCGAAATTGCCAACAACACCTCTGCCACTTTATGCACGTCATCGTTAGATACATGTTTGAGTGCGGCAAACGCCCACTCAGGATAAAGTTTTGTGCTCAAAAAAAACGGGAAGTCCTTAATATTTTTATTGTTTATAATACGCAAATAACGCATATCAAGTTCATCAATGGCTTCTAAACGTTCCAGTTGATCTGTGCGCACAACACCTGCATCAACTTTACCATCGAGTACCGCTTGTACTACTTCTGCCTGTGTTCTGCTTTTAGTAAACTGTAAACTTTTAAGCATGCTATGAGGGTCAAAACCTTGTTCAAGCATCTCCAGCCAAGCCACACGCCACCCACCAAATGCTGGCTCCGACACGACCATCAAGGTTTTATTTTTTAAATCATTTAAACTAATGAGATCCATATTACGTACATGTGTAAAAACGACAGACCCAAATTGACTTTGTGCCGTATTAGCACGCTTATTATTTAAAGTAGCTAATGCTTTAGCACCGAATAACTCCTCTATCTCAACGTAAGAAGATGGATTGATGAGAATGAAATCATATTTTGCTTGGCCTGCATTTTTTGAAATCTCATCCAAACTGACAATAGGCTTTAATATAAATCTGTGTGCTTTTAACTGACTACTTAATTCATCCAAAGTGGGTTGCCATCGTTTTATAGCTTTATCAATACCTCGATGCGCCCGAACAGCCACTGTATACTCAGTAGCCCATAAGTCGCTCATATAAAACAAAACAAATAAAAGTATAAATATTGTACTTATCGAATAATTCATATCATTTAACAACAACTTCGCTCAATTGAGACACGCAGGCGAATAGACTGCATTGCGCAAAACATTACAGAAGCGTAATCGGATAATATAAGGGTAAACTGAAGTATTGTTTTAGAATATATAGAGGGAATGTAAAATTAGAAAACCTAAAATGGTACCCTCTTATTTTTGAAAAAAATCGTACAAATTAACCTCAAAATCATTATTTTAGGGCTTTTTCAACCACAGCGGCTAATTCTTTGGTTAATGTATCAACTTCCACAGGATCACGTCCTTCCACCATCACCCGAACTACCGGTTCTGTACCTGAAGGTCTTAACAAAACACGCCCTGTATCCGCCAATTTTGCCTCTACATCAGCAACAGCTTTATTGACAGATTCATTCTTCGATAAATCCGCTTTTGCGGCCATTCTCACATTAATCATGGATTGAGGATATTTACGCATCCCAGACTTTAATTCATGTAATGTTCGACCAGATTCTTTCATTGCAGTTACAACTTGCAGCGCGGAAACAATGCCATCACCGGTTGAGGTTCTATCGAGACAAATAATATGGCCTGAAGACTCACCACCCAGCTTCCAGCCCTTCTCTTTCAAAAGCTCAATGACATAGCGATCCCCAACTTTAGCGCGAGCAAAAGGAATGTCATGCTCTTTTAGCGCTATTTCCATTCCAATATTTGTCATTACGGTTCCAACAACACCACCAACTAACTGACCTTGATTCTTTCTAGACTGAGCAATAATAAAAAGCAGCTCGTCGCCATCAACCACTTCACCTTTTTCATCAACCATCACAACCCGATCACCATCACCATCAAAGGCAACACCAAAATCAGCGCCATATTTTAATACTGTTTCCTGCAGCAACTTTGGATTCGTAGAGCCACATTCTGAATTGATATTTAATCCATCAGGCTCAACGCCAATGGCTATCACTTCTGCACCTAATTCTTTGAAAGTACTTGGACCAACAAAATACGTCGCACCATGGGCACAATCCACCACGACTTTCATCCCACGCAATTCCATTTGCATAGGTGCTGTACTTTTACAAAATTCAATATATCGACCACCAGCATCAACAATTCGAAGCGCTTTACCTAATTCTTCGGAACCCACTGTTGTCATGTCGGCATCAATTAAACTTTCTATTTCATGTTCTACATTGTCTGGTAGCTTAGTACCTTCTGCAGAGAAGAATTTAATACCGTTATCATAATGCGGATTGTGAGAAGCACTAATAACGATGCCTGCATTGGCATGTAGTGTTCTCGTTAAATAAGCAATTGCAGGCGTCGGCATCGGCCCCAGTAAGCGCACGTCTACGCCAGCAGCAGATAATCCAGCTTGTAACGCCGACTCAAACATGTATCCAGAAATCCGAGTATCTTTACCAATAACAACTTTGCGACGACCATCTTTTGCCAAGACTCGTCCAGCTGCCCAGCCGAGTTTAAGCATGAATTCTGGGTTAATGGGATGCTCACCAACGGGGCCACGAATTCCATCTGTACCAAAATACTGTTTAGTCACAAAAATTCCTCTTTTCAATATCCACTTATCTTGCCTGCATCACCGCTTCACAGACTTTTACGATCTGAGCAGTTTCACTAACATCGTGTACTCGCACAATCGATGCCCCATTCATTATTGCTATTGTTGCCAACGCCAAGCTACCTACCAAACGATCTTCTGCTTTTACGTTTAATATGCCCGCTAGCATCGACTTTCGAGACATGCCCACTAAAATTGGGTGTCCCATCTTAACAAATTCACATAAATGCTTTAGCAATGACAAATTATGCCCCAAGGCCTTGCCAAAACCAAACCCCGGATCCAACCAAATATTCTCGGTTTTAATACCAGCATTTATGCAATCTTTAACCCGGTCCTTTAAAAACACACTCACTTCACTAACAACATTTTCATACCTTGGGTCTTTCTGCATACTGCGTGGCTCACCCAACATATGCATTAAGCATACTGGCACATTAAGCGCCGCTACCGCTTCAAGTGCGCCTGGTTGCTGTAAGGCGTAAACATCATTGATTATGTTGGCTCCCGCATTGATAGCCTGAGTCATAACCTCAGGCTTACTCGTATCAATTGAAATAGTGATATCTGATTGATTTCGCAAGGCCTCAATAACAGGAATTACTCGAGACATCTCTTCGTCAAGACTAACAGATTCTGCGCCTGGTCGCGTGGACTCGCCACCAATATCAATGATTGAAGCGCCCGCTTTAACCATACTCAGCGCCTGATCAACCGCAGTAGATATTCGGGTATATTGCCCGCCATCAAAAAAGGAGTCTGGAGTGACGTTAAGCACTCCCATAATTTCAACTTGAGTTTTTAGCATGGCTTTATTAAACCAGAAATCACAAATAAAAAAACTGACACAAATGTAAATTTATGTCAGTTTTTTTGTATTTTAATGTATTACTTATTTAATGCTGATTAACCGTACCACCAATATTTGCGTCAGGTTTCTTCTTGGCTTCTGTACTATTATCAGATGCATCAGAACCCGAATCACCATCCAAATCAGACTCATCCCAATTACTAGGATCGCCAGGTGGCTTACCTGCCATAATATTATCTATTTGGCCACGATCAATTGTTTCATAATGCATAAGTGCTTCAGCCATGGCATGCATGATATCAATTTTTTCCGTTAGGATTTTTTCAGCCTTAGCATAATTTGTATCAACAATATGACGAACTTCTTCATCAATTGTATGCGAAGTTTCATCTGATACATTTTTATGTTGTGTTACTGAACGACCAAGAAAAACTTCGCCTTCATCTTCTGCGTAAACCAAAGGACCTAGTCTTTCTGACAATCCCCACTTAGTCACCATATTTCTTGCGATATCAGTACTACGCTGAATATCATTCGAAGCACCGGTCGTTACAAACTCCGGACCAAATATTAACTCTTCGGCAATTCGTCCACCAAATAAACTACAGATAGAACTTTGCAAACGCTGTTTACTATAACTGTATCGGTCTTCATCAGGCAAAAACATTGTCACACCCAATGCTCTACCCCGTGGAATAATGGAAACTTTATAAACAGGATCATGTGCCGGCACAGTTAACCCTACAATGGCATGACCTGCCTCATGATAAGCCGTAAGTTTTTTCTCATCATCACTCATGACCATGGACTTTCGTTCAGCGCCCATCATGATTTTGTCTTTAGCACGTTCAAAATCCAACATATCAACCAGTTTTTTATTGGCTCGGGCTGCAAACAATGCAGCTTCATTAACAAGATTTGCTAAATCCGCTCCAGAGAAACCAGGAGTACCACGAGCTAATACACGAGGTTTAACATCATCCGATAAAGGAACCTTACGCATATGAACACGAATAATCTGATCACGACCCCGAACATCTGGCAATGGCACCGTAACTTGTCGATCAAAACGACCAGGACGTAATAAAGCGGGATCCAAAACATCAGGACGATTTGTTGCTGCAATAACAATTACACCATCATTACCTTCAAAACCATCCATTTCAACCAATAGTTGATTCAGGGTTTGCTCACGTTCATCATGTCCACCGCCTAAACCTGCTCCACGATGTCGACCAACTGCATCTATCTCATCAATAAAAATAATGCAGGGAGAATGTTTTTTCGCTTGTTCAAACATGTCGCGAACACGAGATGCACCCACACCCACAAACATCTCTACAAAATCAGAACCGGATATCGTAAAAAATGGCACTTTCGCTTCACCAGCAATGGCTTTTGCCAATAAAGTCTTACCAGTACCTGGTGAACCAACCATTAAAACACCGCGAGGAATTTTCCCACCGAGTTTTTGAAATTTTCCGGGATCACGCAAAAACTCTACTAGCTCGCTAACTTCGTCTTTGGCCTCTTCAACGCCAGCAACATCAGCAAACGTCACTTTAATTTGATCTTCGTTAAGCAATCGGGCTTTACTTTTACCAAAAGACATGGCGCCACGTCCACCTGCACCGCCTTGCATTTGACGCATGAAAAAGATCCACACACCAATGAGTAGTAACATTGGAAACCAGGAGATAAAAACCTGCATTAACAGACCCTGCTGCTCTGGCGGATTGACATCAATTGCCACACCATTATCCAATAAATCACCCATCAAACCTGGATCACCAGGATTGTATGTTATAAATCGCTCACCAGAACTCTTAATACCCTGTATAGCACCACTGGCATCAATTGCCACTTTAGCAACTTGCCCAGAGTTTATTTGCTGGATAAATTGAGAATACTCCATATGCTTGGATGAGCCCTGACGTGGGGCAAAATTATTAAATACCGACATCAACACGATGGCTATAACCACCCATAATATGATGTTTTTCAACATTTCATTCACAAATTCATCCCCATATTTTCAATCTTCATTCTGTTATTTACGGCCAAACGTTTACATTAAATTAGTGCTAGGTTTGAGTATACTATTACCTGATCAAGACCATAGCAAATTTTGAATTTATTCTTCATGTTATAAATCCAAATTTGTCTTTAATTTTTACGACGCATTACGCTTATTTTTGCCCACGATATATAACTCTCGGCTTTCATCCCTCGAAGCTTTTGGCTTTCTATTCAATACCTTAGTGAATATTCCTCGTGCTGTTTGCCTGAAGTCATCCAACCCTTCTCCTTCAAAAACTTTAACAGCAAAATTTCCACCCGGCTTAAGGACTTGCTGAGCAAAATCTAAGGCCAATTCGACCAAATACATGGCTTTTGACTGATCCACAAGACGCACGCCACTTATATTGGGGGCAATATCACAAATAACAAGATCAACTGCTTGCCCATTCAAAGTATCCATCAACTCCTTAAAAACACTGTCTTCTGTGAAATCGCCTTGAATAAATTCAACCTGTGCAAAACTGTCCATGGGCAATATATCCAAGGCTATAATTCGACCACTTTCACCAACCATCCTCGCTGCCACTTGAGACCAACCTCCTGGTGCAGCACCAATATCAACAACACACATACCTGGCTTAAACAATTTATCTTTGTCATTTAGTTCGAGTAATTTATACGCAGCCCGTGAACGATAGCCATCATTTTGTGCTTGTTTAACAAAATTATCCTTAACATGTCGCTGCATCCATTGATTGTTTTTTTGCTTAGCCATGAAGTTCGTTCATCAATTTACGCACACGATAAACAATCCACAACATACTGATACACCCAAATCCACTCAAAACTCCTATTTGCACTAATTGGGAGTCGATTACACTAGACACAATAAAAAATAAAAAGAATCCAATAATAAGGATAATACCCAATTCCAGCTTAACTGGATTTAAAGGACTAGCAGCAACAGTGAAACCTGTCTTATTTTCAGGTACACTACCCGGCTTTGGATCACTCACTAATAACTCCTATGTCACTAACTACTAAACAAAATCAATATCTTCGCGGTCTAGCGCACCGATTGAAACCTGTCATTATCATTGGCAATGCCGGCTTAACTGAAGCCGTTCTGGAAGAAACCAAATTGGCAATCGAACATCACGAACTTATAAAAGTGAAAATCAACGCTGATGACCGTGAAACACGCAAAGAATTTTGCCAGAATATTATCACAGAATGTCATTGCCATCATGTGCAATCTATTGGTCATGTCGCGGTCTTTTACAAAGCAAGCGAAGAAAAGAAAATTACCATACCAAGGTAATTATTCTCTACAGTCGCCTCCTTTTATTTTTCTAACAACGCCTCTGAGAAAGTGTCGAACTGCCCGAAAACAATTTAACTCGTATTTTCAGTAGATTTAAGCAAAGTAGCGAAACAAAATCTGAGGCAGGCGGCATTCGGATTAGGCGTAATTTTACAAAAATACCGTAAAACTCCGTAAGTAATTGTTATAGTTGATATTTACAAAACGCAGCCCTTTAATATAACAATTATCAAATAGCAAGATATCACCCTATATTTCTATATTAACGTATTAATTGAAACTAATATGACCTATCACTATACTAACTATATAAGCAAGTGATGATTTAAGAGGATTAATTATGTCAACAGTGGAATCAGAAGTAACGAGTGAAATCAGCAAGATCAAACGTGAAGAGTTTGATGCTTGGTTTGACGAACAATTTGAGAAAAAAATGGCTGAACGCGATGCCGCGCATATTCCTTCTTTATCTATTATTGCCACCAAAGGCACTTTAGATATGGCGTACCCTCCTTTTATTTTGGCCTCTACTGCTGCCGCATTAGGTTGGAATGTGAATATCTTTTTCACTTTCTACGGACTTGAGTTGTTAAAAAAAGATCTAACCTTGGGTGTTTCACCACTAGGCAATCCTGCAATGCCCATGAAAATGCCGTTTGGTCCCGAGTGGTTTAAAGGAATTGAATGGAATATTCCAAACGCTGTTAGTTCAAATATTCCGGGTTTTGAAAATTTTGCTACAAGCATGATGAAACAAACCGTAGAAGGTAAAGGTGTGGCGAGTATTGAAGAGTTACGCGAACTGAGTATAGAAGCAGGCGTTACATTATCAGCCTGTCAAATGACGGTAGATTTATTTGGTCATGATCCTGATGATTTTATTCCCGATGTTGCTGAATGGGTAGGTGCGGCATCGTTCCTACCTGTTGCACAGAAATCAGACGTCACTTTATTTATCTAAAAAAACAGCATAGTGACATAAAAAAGGCCAGAAAATTTCTGGCCTTTTTTTATTTTGGTTTGCGTATTCCGAAAAATATTAACAAAATACCAGAAATGACCGTTGCCATGTAAAGTAGACTTGATACACCATGTAACATACCAAATTTCTTTGCGTTCTCATTTCCTTCACTTATACCTAACGCTTTAACTTCAGCAATCATAGGTTGCAAAACAAACATGCTGGTGGCCACCAAACATAACATTAATAATAATAACCAACCACGCCATTGTTTGAGAAATTCAATACTTTCTTCTTTATAACGCAGTAAAAGTAAAATACCGCCGAAAATAAGTCCGATAATTGTAACCACATGAAACATCTCACCCGCTAATCCACCGGCCAGCTTTCGATCGTCCAATACTTTAAATAACACCGGTGCTGCGATGTAGCCGATACCGACCATAATACCTACCCACAAAGAAAGTAATAGTCTTTCTAAACCTTCTAGTTTAGTCATATTCACCCCAATTATAATTTCAAATCATTTTTTAAATCATTAATGTCTTCCAAGCCGACAGAAATTCTTATTAAACCTTCGTCAATACCCGCTTCACGCTTTTGATCATCCGTAAGACGACCATGTGTCGTACTGGCCGGATGCGTGATTGTTGACTTAGTATCACCTAGGTTCGCTGTTATAGACATTAAACCAGTACTGTCTATCAATTTCCAAGCTGCTTCTTTTCCACCTTCCACAACAAACGATAGTACACCACCATAATCACTTTGTTGTTTACTCGCTAGATCGTGTTGTGGATGACTTTTCAAACCTGGATAATTAACATGAGAAATACTATTTTGTTCTTCTAGCCAAGTTGCTAGCTGCATTGCATTTTCACAATGTGCTTTCATTCTAATCCTGAGAGTCTCTAAACCTTTCAAAAACACCCAAGCATTGAATGGACTCATGGTTGGGCCTGCAGTGCGTAAAAATCCATATACAGATTGGCCAACAATTTCTTCACTTCCAATAATAGCACCACCCACACAACGCCCTTGCCCATCGAGATATTTAGTTGCTGAATGGATAATAATATCAGCACCCAGCGCCAAAGGTTTTTGTAATGCGGGCGTGCAAAAACAATTATCGACAATCAGCAGAACATTTTTTGCCTTAGCAATTTCAGACAACCGTTTAATATCTACCACTTCTGTTAATGGATTTGAAGGTGTTTCAAGAAACATAAATTTTGTTTTTGGTGTAATTGCCGCTTCCCAAGCTTCATAATCCGTTAGATCCACATAACTGACATCAACACCAAATTTTGCCACAAAATTATTAAACAACATAACCGTCGAACCAAAAATGGCTTTCGATGAAATGATATGATCACCCTGTTCAAGAAGAGCGTAACAAGTTGTCATTATGGCACCCATGCCTGAAGAAGTCGCCACACAACGCTCACCACCTTCCATCATTGCTAAACGCTGTTCAAAGGTGCGTACGGTGGGATTGGTAAATCGTGAATAAATATTTCCTGTTTCCTCACCCGAAAATATCGCAGCACATTGTGCTGCTGATTCAAAAACATAACTGGATGTGGGAAATATTGCTTCTGCATGCTCATTTTCATGCGTACGTACCTGGCCGCCGCGCACTGCCAAAGTATCCAACCCATAGTTTTCATAATCATTATTCATACTAACCTCCAAAATACTTATAATCTTATTACCATTTATCTGTAAATTAAGCAGGCACAAAAAAACCCGCTAAGCATTCACTAAAGCAGGCATCTCCTCTTTAGCTGTATTTATAAAGCGCCCGCAAGCTGTATCAAATCAGCGCTGTATAATTGGAATGTATTACATGTATCCTTATTCGTCAATGTTTCGTTTCAAGTCTCTGATTAAAAATCTTGCGGGATGGAGTAAATGGCTGATATTTTCCGCCCATGTAATTGGTTTCCCACATATCAATGATGTTAAATAAGCAGCTGATGAAAAACAGGAAACCAATCCGCGCGATCCATGTCCTGTAGATAAATAGACATCGGGCAAATAAGATGCCTGTGGGTATAAATCTGCTTTTCGCCCATGACGTATATCTTTGTAATCAACAAGATATGCCGTTTCGTCAGGTACAGGACCGACCAAAGGCAAATGATCCACACTTGTTGTTCGAAAACTAACTCTGCCCATTATTTCTTCGCTATCAACTCGCAAATGACCATCGAATAACTCCTCTGCTCCACGTAGGTTTTTTAAGTGATCTTGTAAGGATAGTTCTTTATCTTCACTATTCATGTCGTAGGTAGCACCCACAGCATGGAAGCCCTTATTTTGTGGAATAATATACCCATCAGAGCAAACGGGTAATTTTAAGTTTTTAATCAAATCCTGTGTGGGGATATAACTCAGCTGACCCCGACTTTTAGATAAATTCATTTTTTTTAATTGCAATACTTTTTGTGCATCAAAACCATTAGCAAATATTAATGTTTTTGCCTCTGCAATGAGCTCATTTTCCCCATCAATAAGCTCCCAATGATTTGATTGTCTTTTTATCTTAGCCAGTGACCGATTTTTTCGAATTGACAAATTGTGCGAACATTGTTTTGCGAGTAGAGTACACAATTGGTAAGGATCCACATATCCTGCTTCAGGGTAAAGAAAACCACCACTACTGAGATTTGTACCTGCGCTATCTGACATTTCTTGTGGAGTTAAACATTGAATAAAATTCTCCGGTAAATCAAGTAAAGCAACTTTATCCAGTCGTTGCTCTGATGCCAATTCTAGAACGCCGCTTTGATGCCACAATAGCTCATCATTTTCTCTTTTTAATGAATTCAAGCAAGAAACAGCATATAGGAAGCTAGAAATATAATATTGAGATTCTAAATTCATATCTAAACTAAATCGAGGCATAACAATACCAGCAGCATTACCTGATGCGCCACTAGCTAAACTATTCCCAGCTTCGATAATCGTGCATTTAATATTTCGTTGGCTGAACATCCATGCACAGCTTAACCCCGCAAGACCACCGCCAATAATAAAAACTTCATCAATCTCAGAAGCGGCTTTTTTGTTAGTCTCAAACCATGGCAATCTATGAATCATTGATGCTTTTGTCTTGGAGAACACGCCAGACAACATTTCTCGTTTTTTTCCAAAACCCGAAGACTTTTGCACATCAAACCCCACTGACTGGAGATTCCTTCGAACTACACCAGCTGCAGTGAAAGTCGCGAAACTTGTGCCCTTATGACTCAAGTCAGCGATACTTTGACACACTTCAATCGACCACATCTCAGGGTTTTTTGCAGGAGCAAAACCATCCAAATACCAACTATCCACACTACATTGCATATTATTCAACATCGGTAAAACATCACCAATCATCAAAACAAGTGTAATTTTTTCATTGATAAATTCAATCACATAAAACCCTGGAAGCCCATCAGGGTAATTTTCTAAAATATTGTGAGTGATTGAATTAAATTGAGGCCAATTTCCAAACACTTTGGACAAATCATTTAGAGATAGCGGGTATTTTTCTATCGAATAATATGTTAAATGGGAATTTTCGCTAGCAGTCTCAATCCATCGAGTCGCTGTTATCAAGAAATTTAAGCCCGTACCAAAACCTGTTTCAGCGATGATAAATTCTTGTTTATTTATCCAGCTTTCAGGTAATCGGTTATGTTCTAGAAAAACATATTCCGTTTCAGCTATACCATCGACCAATGAAAAGTAGGGATCATTAAACTGATTATTGAGAGGCGTTAATACCTGCCAATTCAATTGAGCGTTCTTAACAGACATCGTATTGAAAAATAATGGAGTTAATCGAGTAGCTTTTTTATTTCTGTGATTATTTCGTCTAACAGAAAAGGTTTTGATATTACCGCGTCAGCGCCGAGTTTTTTTGCCATTTTCAAATAAGAATCTGCATTACCTAAATTCCCACCTGACATAGCAATTATCGGAATTAAATTATTACTTTGTTTTAATTCCATGATAACTTCAACTCCTTCTTTTTCAGGCATCACAATATCAGTTATTACTAAATCAGGATGTTGGTCAGCAATACATTTCAATCCTTCATTACCATCAGACGCTGTTAACACTTCATAACCTTTGTCACTTAATGCCTCCGACATAAAAGCTCTGAATTGATCATCATCATCAATAATAAGTAATTTATTCATCTAACCTTCTAACACTTTGATGGTATTTTACTCACATACCATCTGACCGCTTTTGTCATATTAATGCAATGCGAGGACTGTACACTATTTTAAACATGCATACATCCAATACCTTGAATAATACATACTTATATGAATTGATGTAATCAATTAACTTCGTTGCTACATAAAGAATATTGGTCATAAATAATACGTTTAGCACATGAGTTACTTTTATTAAAATATGCTATGAGATAAAAAATAGCTTGCATTCTAAATGAGAATGATTATTATTTGCGTATAGGGACAATGAATTACTTATCACATGTGTTTAGCATATTGATACAGATACTATGATTTCTAGGCGCTAAGAAAACCGATTGAGATTTCTAGGCATTAACTTGAATAAACTAAACAGCACAACATAACAAAAAACTAAAACCTTATGCAAAAAAACCTAGTAAAAAAATCGAGAATTATTTTGAATTTCAAACAATATAAAATACGTTTCTTATTCACGTACATATAATAGTTCTTTCACTTTAATTTAACCCGTAAGTATTTTAATATAGCAGTATCTAAAGATTAATTTATTATTTTCAAATGAGAGAGGAAAAAAATGTTGAAAACCTTGAACGGACGCTCCAGCACTTTAGTGTGTGGTTTGGCGCTCATTGCTTTTGGTAGCATGGCGCAAGCAAAAGATTTAACAGTTTATGGCAAAATTAATTTATCAGCTGATTATGTAGATAATGGTAGCACTACAGATTACGCCATCGGAAGTAATTCTAGTCGTATTGGCTTTAAAGGTGATAAAGCGCTAGATCACAATATAAAAGCTATTTGGAAACTTGAAAGTGATATTGATGTATCTGGAGAACGTGGAGATTTAAAAGCACGTAACCGTTACCTTGGATTACAGCATGATTATGGATCACTGATTGTTGGTTATCACGACACACCTTTCAAATCTTTAGGCGCAAAAGCCGGTGTAATGCATGATTCAATCGCTGAACGTCGTGGAATATTAGGTGCTGGTAATGGTAGCAATAAATTTAACACTCGTGGTAAAAACAGTGTTCTTTATATTTCACCAAATGTTGCGGGTGTAGAATTACGAGCTATGCGATCAACTGGTGATGATACTGACAGCACTCGAGATGAAAACCCACTCACAAGTGTCAGTGCCATGTACAAAAGCAAAATGGCTTATGTAGGTATTGCATACGAAGATCAAGAATTACTTGATGCCAGTGGCATCCGTGTTGGTGCTGGTGCGACTTTTGGCAAAACAAAAGTCAACGCTATCTTCGAACAATTGAGTTCAGATACTGATAAAAAGTTCGATCGACCTGCTTATGGTGGCAGCATAGCCCATAAGATCGGAAAAACAACCGTGAAAGCTCAATTATTTATGATGGGCGATTACACCGATACTGACGATTCCGGTGCCATGTTATATGGCTTAGGTGTTGACCATAAACTTGGCAAGAAATTTACTGTTTACGCTGTAGTTGCTGCAGTAAGCAATGACAAGAATGCTAAAGTTCCTTTAGCAGGCTCTGGGCATGGAGAAAAATATGCTCCAACTGCCGGCGATGACCCAAAAGGTGCTTCAGCAGGTATGATCTTTAAATTCTAAATAATAAAAGCAAACTCAGGTGTCTTTTTGCTCCATGGCACTTGAGTTTGCTTAATTATCGTAATCTATCACTCAATCTTCTAAATTTGGTTAACTCTGAACTCTATCCCTTTCATCTCTTGCGTTCAAAATAGCAACTGGGCTAACTTTCTAAGCTTCACTTCAGCTTTTTGGGCGAGAATCAATCGATTACGAGTGATTTTGGGAGTGATATATGCAGTACTCAACAAATAATAATAAAGAATTCAAGATCTCATCTATAGCTTTGGCACTTGTCACAGCATATATAACCTTTCATACAACTAACGCAATTTCTAACGAAGTCCCCCCAGGATTCTTTAAAACACCAGATGGGACAATCTTAGCAAATAATCCTAAAACTGCGGTTGCTCCTCCCGGTTATTACCTTAGGCGCAATGGTGCTTTAATAAAAGTTGATCCTGATCTTGCACCTGAAGCACCCGTCACCGCCGCTGCCACAATGCCGGTTAACATGAATAGTGACGAGGTTCCGGATGGCTTTCATAAAATGCCAAATGGTCAAATTATGGCAAATGATCCCGCAAATGCCATTGTGCCTCCGGGTTATCACATGATGCCAAACGGTGTATTGATGGCAAATAATACAGGACAACATGGTGCTGGTATGTGGATGTTTGATTTTAAATATTCATACATGTCCATGAAAGACATGCTCGATACTACCAATAAATTAACCGCTGATTTAGCCGTTAAAGACGCAGCAGAAGGTGGTTATGGATATATGATGGCACCAGTAGATATGAGTATGCACATGGCGATGGCGATGGTCATGTATGGTGTTACGGATAAGTTTATGCTTATGGGTATGGGGCATTATATGAAAAATAATATGACCATGTTGACCCGTGACGATGTCAGCTCAACTATGTCAAGCAGCGGAATCTCTGATACGGTCATCTCTGGCATGTTACAAATCCCCTATAAACTAACTTTAAATATTGGGCTCAGCATACCTACCGGTGATATTAATGTAAAAGGCCCAATGACTCATGGTAAAGAAGACAATGGAAACCTAATTATAGAACAAAATGCAAAGTATCCTTATGGAATGCAATTGGGTTCAGGCAGTTGGGATATAAAACATGGCATTAGTTACGCGGATGTTTCTGGCGATATCGGCTGGGGCGGAAGCTACGAATATACTTCACGCATGAACAAAAACTCCAACGATTATAAATGGGGGAATCTTTTCCTTGTTGATACTTGGATTCGCTGGGACATAACAAAGGAATTTAATACCACAGCAAAACTAGCCTTCAGAGGTTTGGGTGAAATGGAAGGTGCCGATCCAGAATTACCTGCAACAATGTCACCGACTATGGATTCAGAAAATTATGGGGGCAGACGCCTCGATCTAGGACTTGGCGCAAAATATACCATTTCAGAATACAGCGTTACTACTGAACTATCCATGCCGGTTTATCAAAATCTATGGGGACCTCAGATGGCAACTAAATGGGTCGCCAGTATCAATTTTGGCGCGATGTTTTAAAGATATATCATTTAGCTATAATCATATTTATAAAAAATCCCCAGTATAAGACTATACTGGGGATTTTTTATAACAACATATCGCACCGAAAATCACGTAACATCTACAACAAAATCATTTGAAATATTCAGCATCACGTGAGAGACGGGACAATTATAATTAAATTTCTAAAACTACCTACGTTAAACAACGTATTACGGTCTTCTTTTTGATTCCAGTTTTTTGGGGGGGTCTTCATAAATAGTTATCGTCAACAATTTTAATTCGCTAGCTATGTACAACAACAATGCATGAATAAATATCACAATACCAAGCATTTCAAGAAGCTCCTCACAGGTGTATAGTAAGCAAAACATAAAATTATTTTCACCATACATTTCTGCATGCCTACCTCCCAGTAGCTCAAATCCGATACTGCCAGTTACAAACATTGCACCAGAAATAACAAATAAAAACATGATATTTTTTGGGAGGCGAACTAAGAATTTAAAATAAATAGCAACAAAAATAGTTAATGCTATTCCGTAAGGAATAACCCAAGCATAATATAAGAACCCTGACGTATCTAATATATCTCTAACTGGCGCAGAAATTCGCTCATGGACAGATGCAATTTCGTCAACAGCCAAAAATAAAAATATAACTGCCAGACCAAACCAATAGTATTGAATTGAGTCGGCTCTTCTATGGCTTGAGGCAATTATAAACAGTAGAAAGCTCGCTATCACAAGCGAAAACGAAGAATACAATGTTGGTATGTTCACTTCAGTATCAAAATCGAACAACAAAACAAGCATGCGGAAACTATCTTGCCCAAAATAAAGCTTTGTTACTACTCCGCAAATATTGACTAATAAAAGAAATAACACGAAATATAACATTTTAGAAAATATTAATTTTGGATTTAATTCAATATTCATACATTATTAATTTTTTTAATTTTTAATTTAGAAAGAAACTAAGGATTTTTTAATTTTTATATTCCTTAGATCTTTTGTTGTACTTATCTTGCAGATCTTAATAAAAAAGGTTTCTGCATATACACTTATTTACATTATATACATACCATGTCTTACGTGTCACTTAATGAACCTAAAAAAAAACCGGCACATGGCCGGTTTTTTTTCACTGATAACATCAACTTACTGGTTTTGAACCACCCAAATTTTATGCATTGTCATCGCACTTGTCTTACTGTACTCATCCCATGTAATACTAACTTTACCTTGCCCACCAATTACAACACGAGGATATAACGCAACTACATCATTCGCTAAGTCATATTCTGCCAGCATATCCGGCATACTATCCCACACACCTTCAGAATCAGCATGATTAACATATACTTTATTTAAACCTCCAATCCAAACAGCATAAACGTCACCGGATGCAGTAATAGCAAACTGTAAACTACTTTCCATATCACTATTCATACCACCAATCTCAGTAGGCGTGGTCCAATGAATCATTTCCATACCAGTATCAGGGTCAGTCATCATATGGGCAGTCACTGACATATATCGTAGAACGCTGTTACCTTGATCATCAACGGCAGCCTCACTCCAGGCCACGACAAATTGACCACTATCGCCCATGACAACCTGTACATCATCACGATTAGCCAACACAATTTGATCATCAGCAAGTTTATGATTAATATTTGGAAACCGAGACCAAGCACCATCGTGACGAATCGCATACGCATCAATGGTATGAGAATCTAAATCATCAGCATCAACAATCACTTTATGATGCCCTCCACTGACCGTATTAGGATACACATTTCGAATACCTTCAGGTCCATTCGTTACAGAAGACCAACCTTGCATAGGTGTATAGGACGCCATTTTCACATCAAATAAACCCGAACTGGAATTTGAATTACTCACCAACCATGTTGCATAAACATTACCATCACTATCAATATAATGCGGTGCTAATATTTTTTCAAATGCAACAGTAATCGATTGAGTCTCATCCCATCCAGTAGCAACCATAAAATGTTTCGCATTAATACTGACATCAAAACTATCAGCCACTGGCTCAATCCAAACAATAGTAATCATTCCAGTTTCGTTACTAGCAATTTGTAAACTTTCAGGCTCAATATTCACTGGCACTTCTGGAATTTCAATTTTACTCCAACCAGTATTATCCACGTAACGGGCTAAATACAATTTATTGGTATCTCGGATCAAACCATATAAATTTCCAGTTAAAGGAACTGCATGAATTGACTCTATACGCGCCGAAGCAGAAAGATCATCCAATATAGTGGCGTTAGCCAATAAATCCTGCCAATTTATCCCGTCAGCACTATGAGCAATCTTATTGTCAGTCGTGCTAACAGTAGAGCCGTTGTTAGTCACTGAAGTAGTCATCGCAAACTTAACCGTTGTATTACCAAAAGAGTCCATCACGATTTGTGGTTCCTTTCCAACTTCAAGATTTACCGATCCATTTTGCATTGACTGAATAGCATTAACTGGCAGGGTCCAATTCGCATTAGCTGGTGTATTACCACCTGTATTACCTGATCCCGAACCTGTGCCATTACCGGGCATGCCACCACTTCCAACAGTCGCATCGTCAATTGAAGTTAATCGTTTTGTTTGAGAGATTTTCAAGGAATCATTAACTAACCCAGTTTGTTTCTCCGACCATATAATATGCGCATCATTACTATTATCCAGTGATAACGCCATATCCATAACCATTCCATCTGAATTCTGAAGTGTATGGATAACTTCTTTTTGCGACCAAGCACTACTTCCTGATATTTTATGGCTCGCATTAATGGTTGCTAAACTACTCGTAGCTTCCTTCCAAATAACACTCGCTTCACCTATAGAATTTAATGTGACTTCAACACCTGCTGCATCGGCATCCATAGCTGCATGAGCAACATGTTCTATATCCGCATGCCAACCCATCCCAGGCATATAACGTTTCACGGCAATAATGTTCATCAATCCACTTGTATTACTTGCTGTCATTCCGGTCATGGTTTCAACCCAGGCAACCATCAAGTGGCCGTCAGCATTATGAGCAACAGTTGGTGCAGTAACCTGACTAGTGCCTGTCATTACGCTATCAATCCTAACAGGTGTATCCCAGCCATTGGTCACATCATATTTAATACTAAACGTTTGGTGATTTGTGCCATCCTGCTGATGTAAGACAACATTCATTTCTTCATTCGTTACATCACTCAGTGTTCCAGAAACAATCTTATTCAAGACCATATTAGAAGCAGCGATTTCTGAAACCAAGCCCCATGTATCAGAAGTACTTGTATATTTTGCGGTTTGTAAAGTTTGGGCACTGTTATCTGCTCGTCCTTCCACCCACATAACATGAATATTATTTTGACTATCCAAACCTGCCATCAAGTTGTGATTCATAATATTATAAGCGTTTGTCATATCCATGCGGTGCAACATAATCGCTGCTGACCACTGATCCGCCGCTGTGCGCCTAAACACGCTCAAGCCAAAACCGCCGCCCATTTCTGTTTCCATCAATAAGAAAACATCCCCATTCGATGCAAACAAGATTTGTGGATTAAAACCATTAGTCAAATCAGCTTTATTCATGAAATGACCCATATCATTCATAAACTCACTGGTAACCGTTACACCATTATTATTCCAAACTGCGATAGCATTTGCATTTTTGTTACTGGCAAATAAATTCGCATTACGAGCTGAAGTTGAGTCATAACTAATAGGATTGAACATCGTGTTATCAGGACTGGACCAGCTAAAATTACCTGCTGCATCTAAATCACCACGTACGACATTAATATTTTGCTCAGCAAAATTCATGTTTTCGTCAGGATCAGAAATAACTTTCCAATTGGCAAAAACATCTCCATCACTATTAATTTGTAAATTAGGAGAGCTAATGTTTGACTGACGACCAATCGCCATCTCTGTGATTTGAACAGAGGTTATGGCATTCCATAAACCAGTAACAATTGGAGTATTAGATCCAGCCCCAGTATCAGTTCCACCGGTATCTGTTCCACCGGTATCTGTTCCACCAGTATCTGTTCCACCAGTATCTGTTCCACCAGTATCTGTTCCACCGGTGTCTGTTCCACCATTGCCTGTTCCGGAATCACCTATTGTGGTCATTCGTGTAACTTGCCAAAAATCAATTGTGTCATTGACAGCATCTGTTTTTTCTACAGCCCATAAAAGGTTAGCCATAGCACTGTTATCGATTTCCATTACCAATGAATTAACCACACCATCCGCAATACTAATATCCTGTACTAATTCACTTGCGCTCCAAGCAGTATCATCTATTGAATGGAAACTTGCTTTAAGTTTATTATTCGTTGAATCCAACTCCACCCAACTCGCAGCTGCGTCACCTAAAGCAGTTAAAGCAATACCAAATGTAGAAATATCTGCAGTCATTGGTGCATGAACAATATCTTTCGCAACTTCCCAACCAGACCCAATAAAATACTGCCTTGCCACAAGCATATTCATTAAGCTACTACTGTTTGATGCAACCATGGCAGTATTGGTTTCTATCCAAGCGACGATCACATCACCTTGTTGGTTATGTGCAATCTGTGGTTCTGAAACCATTTGAATAGCTGTATCTGCCATATCTAAACGTATTGGCATTGCCCAACCACTAGTGGCGGAATAAATCACCGAATAGACAGAATGTTCTGAATTGTTCTCTTGATGCAAAATGACATTCAACTCTTTACCGTTCGCTGACATAGTCACAGTACCTGACACCAATTGATCCAATATCAACATACCATTAGTTTCAATATCAGAAGGCGCATCCCACGATCCCGCTCCATCTGCAGCTATTGCATAGGTAGCTGTATGCAGAGCAGTATTACCATCATGGTTTTCTAACCAAACTGCACGAATATTATCTAAACCATCCATAGTCGCAATTAAAAAATGATTTGGCATGCTAATGGGGTTCGTCGTATCCATACGATGCATTACATCCGCTGTAGACCATTGATCAGCACCCGTACGTTTGAATACACTCAAACCAAACCCACCATTCATTTCCGTTTCCATGAGTAAATAAACTTCGCCAGTGGAACTTGTTAAAACTTGAGGACTGTGGCCGTTCGGCAATTCAGCTTTGTTCATGAAGTGGCTCATGTTACCCATAAACTCACTAGTCATTGTGGTATTATTATCATTCCAGATTACTAAGCCATTATTAGTACTACTATTACCTGGAACAGCATTAAATTGTGTATTTGTTGCTGTATTTGCATAATCTACAGGACTAAAATTGCCATTGTTTTGATCGCTCCAGATATACATATTTGTCGTTGAATCCACTAAACCTCGTAATAATGTAAAGTCTTGTTGCGCATAAACACCATTAACATCAGGATTTGATTTAGTTTCCCAATTCACAAATAAACCACCAATAGTTCGATGTATAGCAAGGTCATCAACCTTCACTTGGTTAGAAATAGGCATTATATTTGTACCGACTTTTACACTGGAGTGCCAAGTTGACGTAGTGTTGTCAGTTCCACCCGTAGTGTTATCACTTCCTCCAGTAGTGTTATCACTTCCATCCGGCGTTGTCGTAGTATCACCATTATTCATCGGTTCAGCACTATCTACCGCCACTGTTCGCTTGATAAGTTGTGCGGTTATAATATCGTTGCTTGCTGAAGTTGAAGAACTTAACCAACTTATCCATGGAATACCGTTTTCATGAATTGCTATTACAGGTGAAAATGGACGTCCATTACTAAATGTTGCAACAATTTCTTTTTTAGGCCAGACCTTTCCTAATTCCTGGGTAACACTTAGCAATCTAACGCTGCTTGATGTATCTAACTCAAACCAAACTGCCAATGCTGCTCCCTGGCTATTCATTGCCATACTCAACGCATCAACTGAAGTACTAGGCAGTGTATCTGTCACTTTTGAAGTCGCACCCCAACCCTCAGTTGGAGTCAGTCTCAACATTTTAATTTCCGATGCATCAGTCGTAGAGTCTTTTTCTACCCAAGCTACAACACCATGGCCTAAACCATTATCTGCGTAACTGACATCACTTGAATTAATGGTTTGAGTCGCTGTTTGATCATCACGGCGCATAGGCATTTGCCAACTACCCTGGCTGAAATCCAAGGTGAAAATAGCTTTCTCGGTCCCAGTGTCTTGAAACATTGCTAAATAGATATCTGAACTACTAGGTTTACCAGCTGCACTAATCGATTTTAAATTTAAAAGGTCGAGTCCATGTGTATTTGTTGAATCGACAACCGATGTAGGCGTCCCCCACGTGTCAGTAGCCGTATCATAAATAGCCGCCATTAATCGACTAAGACCGTTATGTAACTCTAACCAGACAACAAATATATTGTTATTTCCATCAACAACTGCTTTCATAAAGTGGTTTGGCATTTGAATTTCATTGGCTGTATCCATACGATGTAATTGCACTGCAGCAGTCCAACTACTTGTATCACTACGTTTATGAACACTAATTCCAAACCCACCTGCCATATGGCTTTGGGTTACTAGATATGCATCACTTGAAGCGTTTACCAACATCTGCGCTACATGGCCTTCAGCAATAGACGCCGTTCCCATAAAGTGATCCATGCTACCCATAAAGGTACTCACTTTTAATTCTGAGCCATCATTCCACAGCGCATAAGCGTCTTTATTGGTATGATTTATCGCAAGCTGTATTTCAGTTGCAGAATCAGTAATGCCCGCGGGAGCATAAGCATCCAAAGCACTCCAACTATAAGTCGAAGTAGCATCAAACACCCCACGCAAGAAATTAAAGTCTTCTTTTACAGCGGCATCAATCGTTGTCTTTGTAGACCAACTGAAAAATACATTTTTATCATCGGCAATTTGTAATTGTTGGGACTGAACGGTGGGGCTTGAGCTAGCAGGGTATTGAGCTGCTCCTAATGTTTCAGTTGTTCCCCAAAAACCGCTTACATAATCTGCTCCAGCTGGAACCGTGGTATTGGGTTGATTGCTGGTTCCAGTTCCTGTTCCAGTATCGGTATCGGTATCAGTTCCGTGATTAGCGTGTGGATCATCCGCAGCTGCACCTTGGTTAGACGTTTGAGTAACTTCACGATCAATGAAGGTCTCAGGACTTTCTAGACAGCCACTCAAAATAAAAGTCAAACATATTGCAGATATAACAGGAAAACGAATTGCAGAAAATGCAATCGATTGGATGGACATAAATCTCTCCTCACGTACTTTCATATTCTATGATAGGTGAACCCAAACCAAGCCCCGATTCCTGGTTTGTACATAGACATAACTCTATTTATATAAATATCTTATATTTACTTATTTTTATAAATTGTAGTTTTCTCAATCAAATTCTTTGGCTTTGAAAATGACCTAAATAAAATAGGATTCAATGAAGCATTGTTTGATTTAAAAGCGATAAAAAAATAATTCAGTGCATATGCACCGAGAATAACACAGCAACAAATTTACCAAGCATGTTAGTCCACCGCTACTGAATTTTAACTGAATTACCCGTCTAAAAAGCACACTAATTGTTTAGCTTTTATTCGATATTTCAAGTACTTTTGACGCCTATCAAATCATTTATAGACGTTTTACTAAGGGATTCTAACACTACTATTACATTTGCTGTTATTTGAGTGGACTAGTAAGATTACACCTGACCAAAAGTGACATATCGCACAAACTAAAAAATGATTTAATTTTATCCGTTAAACGGGGAATGAAGTAACATTATGAAATCAAAAACTAAAGCCTATCTGTTTTTTTGCTACACGACGTTAATCGTCGTCATGTTAAGTTTATCCGCTTGTTTAGAAGATGATGACGACGAGAACGAAGAAGACAGAACTGCACTAACAGTTAAAGAACGTGTAGATGCGACGGCAGATTTGTCAATTGTGGTTCTCGGTTCTGGTGGACCAGTTGCCACAACAGCGGGACGCGCTAGCGCTGGTTATCTAATATTGGTTGAGGGTCAACCCCGAATTTTAATGGATCTTGGTGGTGGCACATTTCAACGTTTGGCTAAAACGGGTTATGATTTAAAAGACTTAGATATCATTTTACTTTCTCACCTACATGTGGACCACACCAGTGATTTATCATCAGCAATAAAAACAATATACTTTCATAATCTGCAAGCTATAAACGCGGCAAATGCAGCGAACGCAGCAAATCCTGGCAGTGCTACAGTTCCTGATCAACGTACCACAGCGATAAGAATATTTGGGCCAAACTCCAATGTTGATGGATTCCCTACTACGGTAGAATATGTTGATGGTCTATATTCAGCCAGTGGCGTAGAACGATACTTGAGAAATTTTCCAACTGCCATTGAAGCTGGCACTTTTGATTATGCGGTTACCGATGTAGACAGTAATGATGATGCATCAACAGCAACTACGATTGAATTAATTTCTGAAACAAATTCAAGCGATGCTAGCAAAGTGTTAAAAGTTACTGCGATTGGGGTAGACCATGGTCCAGTGCCTAGTCTTGCGTTCAGAATTGATTATAACGGCCAATCGATTGTTTATACCGGTGATACTACTTCAAATGGTGCTGGCGGAAGTGCGTCTCCAGGCACCTCTAATCTGGAAACCTTTGCAGACCAAGCAAAATTATTAATTTATGACACTGCGATAATGGATGCTGATATACCTCCTCAAGCTATTTTTAAAAACTTACATACGACACCTACTCGTATTGGCGAAGTGGCAAATATTGCGAATGTTGGTAAACTTATTTTAAGTCATATAACACCAGCAACTGAATCTCGAATTGCTGAAGTAAAAACCTTAATCACCAAAAATTATACCGGTGTCGTGGAAGCAGCTGATGATTTGAGTGTTTATAATTTAAAATAAATACAATTCTTTATTGAGCTGAAAAAAGCCCAGCTATTACGCTGGGCTTTTTAATTCGCTGTTACTAAAAATTATGACACTCTGCACAATCATAATTTAATCCATCAACATGCCTTGAATGAATAGAAGTAAAACTACCAGACTCAGACCCATGACAACTTGAACAAAGCGGTCGCCCGTTGCGCGTCTGCTTTGGCTCGTAACCCAATGCGACAAAATCCATTCTATTAGTATTGCCATGGCAAGCATCGCAATTCAACGCTTCTGCTTTAGGTGATACTTCATGAGAAATTCCCATAAAACGCTCAGCATCGACAAAATCGATACCATTATTAAGCGACCAACCTACTTCAGCCGTACCCTGCTGTATTGCCTGACTAACGTTACCGGTAGAAAATAAAATACCGAGTTTCATGGGTAAAAGTCTCTGCGAGTCACTATCAATGGGTAATCTAGCTAGATGCCGTTTAAAGGGGTATATTTTTGAATCGGCTCTATTACCCAAAGGTTCTGCCATAGTTACCAAACCATTGGAACCATATGTTACGGCTGTACCGAACTCATAAATCCACGAAGTACCATTATTAAATCGATAGACCGGCGTAACATTGGCTTGACGCACGATATTCGGTTCATAAAGCCGTTTTTCTGAATCAATTTGTGCAGGTTTACTGAAATCGCGCACCATATCCGTATGGATTATTTTTGCGAATCGAGGAATATGACAAACGCTGCAATCCACTTTGGCAGTATGTTTATCAATACTTGTATTATTGTGCGGCCTACTATTATGACAATTAGTACAAGCAACTTTTACGTTTAATTCGGTGGGTCTCAAATCAGTGCCACGGCCAGCAATTTTATGCTCACTGGTTGTATGGCAGTCTGTACATAATAATCCAGCACCACCAATTGATCTATCAGCCATGTGCACATCAAAATCGGCGCTGGGTGGATCTCGATGTGCTTCTTCCAAATCACCGCGTTTATTGTTACAACCACCACCTGCGTAGGAATGACAGTTTACACATGAACCACGTGAAGGTGTTTTTTGAATATCTGTAATGGCTTCCAAAACCGAAACTGTCATATTTTCTGCAGCAGGCACAAAGTGAAATGATCCATCGACTTGCTTTTCCACTTTGCGCTTGTAGTTTTCTGAATGACATACAAGACAATCGATATTGTTCAATTGAGCAGCCGTTGCAACCGGTTCCGGTTTGGCACCCATACCCGCATGACAGGTAGCACAACCCGCGCCAACCACTTGATTATCCAAATTAGTAATCTGGCCTATAAAATTTATATCTGGAAATCCGCAGAAGTCATTAATACCACCGAGTTTTCCACCATGACTAATGTTAGTCACATCTGGGGCAGGTCCCTGCCATTGATAATGAACGGAGGCATGCGCTTCATGAACTTGTGTTTGATGACAATTGATACAAGTTTTACTTCCTTCATATTGTGTATAGCGGCCTGCATGAGAAGTATTGAGCACAGGTGGAGGCGGTGGTGGATTCGTACCTCCTCCTGTATTTTCTAGAACATTAACCTGAACATTTACTGGAACACTGGTTAATCCCAGATTATCGGTTACAGTTAAAGAAATATTATAAACTCCAGCATTTATGAAGGTAACATTGCCAGGTGTTTTACTAGTAACATTCGGCATAACTCCGTCAAAATTCCAGAAATAACTTAAAGGAAGATTATTATCAGGATCCGTAGCATTTCCATCAAATAACAGCGAATCTTCAGTGTTTATACTAATCCCATTAACCGGTGAAGTAATTACGGCCGTCGGCGCCTGGTTAGCATTGACTATGTCATTAACTTGAATTGTACGAATAGCAGGTGTTGGATCGGCCAGACCAAGACTATCTGCTACAGTCAATCTAATTGTATAGTTACCCACTGAATTAAATGTAATTGATCCGGGATTTGCCACGTTTTGATTTGTAGCCGCTCCACCAAAATCCCAACGATAACTTAGCGGGTAATGATTGTCAGGATCTTGCCCGCTACCAACAAAAAACACTGAATCACCAACATTTATTACTCTATTTGAATTTGGCTGGGAAATTGATCCATTTGGTGTTTGATTAAGCGATGGGGGAACTGTATTGTTGTTCTCCCCAGCATTATCTTCATCATCCTCGTCCCTTTCTTGGTCATCATCTCGGTCTCTTTCTCGATCCCTTTCCTCTTCGTCATCCTGGTCTCTTACTTGATCTCTTTCCTCCTCTTCTTCATTTTCATTCTCTCTCTCATTACTTTGTCTATCGCGACTTTCATCATCGTTGTTTTTACGATCTTCATCATCTTCGTCTTCATCATCTTTTCTTTGTTTTTCAAGTACACTACCGTCTTGGTCAAGTGCTGTCAAAGACGCATTGTTAATTGAATTATCTTCAGATGATTGGCCACAAGAAACTAAAAACAAAATACAAAGACATTGGGCAATTAACCGTATAACATTGTGACTATTTAGATTGGTGTAGTAAGACATTTTTATTCCCCTAAAATCAAATATGACTTCTTCTACAAAAAATGAATACAAACTATCAAAAAGAATTGTGGCAAACGAAAGTATCAAAAAATAAAACCCGAGATAACACACAACAAATCAAAAAAAACCGACTCATGCAATATGGATTTATTGATACTTACAAAAGGAAAACGGATTGGTATTGGTCAATTCTAGAAAACTACAAAATAACTAAAACGAATGAATGATCCATCATCCCCACATTTTAATTCAATTTTATTTTTATTATTTCTCGTATCATTCTAACTCGAGATACGAATAAGTATATTACAATCTTATGAAATAATCATGTTATTTTTTGAGGAAATTCTTGAGAAAAACACTGCGAGAATATAAAATTTCTTGAGAAAAACGCTGTGATAAATTAAGCATTACCATTGAATACCCAAACGTAGAATCAAAGGTGTCCATTGAACACCCATACCATTATCAAATTCATTTTCGTGAAATTTTTTCAATGCTATTTTGGTGCCGATTTTAATATTGTCAGATCCAATTTCAGGCTGAACAAAAAATCCCATAGAATTACCGAAATCATTCGGCTCAATAAATTCATCTAGCACACGAGCATAGTTTGCATATGAAATACCTGTATTGATAGTTACCAAATTGGAAGCTTTAAAACTCCCAACAAATTCTAACCAATTTACGTCTCGTATACTTCCTTCACTTATACTCTCACTACTAACCATGCTTACACTGCGACTGGACCCAAAACCAACTTCTGAACCTATCAAAAAATTATCTCCAATACGTTTTTTGTATGAGAATCCTGCTGAGACCAAACCAATAGACATACTTAATTCGTTGTCCTTGTTTTCCTTTGCATTAACATTATTGATTATCCCCAAGTTTAGTAATATAAAAACAAACATCATTTTTTTAAAAGCTTGCATGTGAAATCACCCTACTTTATTAACAATCAAAAAATTATTGGGCCAGCACACATTCAACTGGCCCAATATCACCTCCTACTAATTAATTTTTTTAAAATATACTTTGATTATCATCAAAATTGTATGTCACAGAAAAAGACAAATGACCTCCATAAGTACTACCATCTACATCATTGTTTGAATTGGATGCTGTGGAATTAGTGAAGTCATCAAAATTAAGGTCGCCACTCATTAGCGCTAAAGAAGTACCAATATTTAATCTTTCATTGACTCTATAAGAAAAACCAACCTCTGGACCTATACCGTAACTCACACCCTTATTATCAGATACATCTAATATCCGACTACCATCACCTTTATAAACAACGGCTCGAATTTGAGGACCCATCCATATACGTAAATTAGGACGCTTAAATAAATTAAAGGCGAAAGTATGTGTCATGCCCAAACCATAGAGATTATCTGCACCATTGGGCGTGGAAACTGCGTTTCTTTCAAAACCAAGCGATAAACGATAATTTAAAAATGGTTTAATCGGATTATCAACCAACAAACCCAAGCGTGCTGTTGTATAGTCATATTCATTATTGGAGGAATAGTTATTGTCATCTTCAACACCACCTTGAGCAAACATGCCGGATCCACCGATTTCATATGCCATGGCCGAATTGGCTGAAACTGCTAATAAAATAGGTAAAATAATAGTGTTTAGTTTTTTCATGATATAGACCCTTTCTGTTAAATAATGTGTTGTTAAAATATTATGTGTATCGCTAAATTCAATCTTAAATACATCAAGTCATTCACTTGAATAATTTGTTTGTGAATCGCGTTTGATAAGACTTTCGGAGATTTTGGGCCGTCTTTCAATGAGAAAGGAAGATGTTGCACTAGTTGATACTTTGAGTATTATATAGCTATACTTCACTATCTATTAGGAATAGCTATGAGCCAAGTCGCTGCATTAATCGAGACGCTAAAGAAATCACTCAAGGCCAGAAATTTGACCTATCTGGATGTCGCCAATGCATTGGAATTAAGTGAACCAAGCATTAAACGTATGTTCAGCGACGGCAATATTTCATTGATTCGGCTAGATCAAATATGCACGCTCATGGATATGGATATATCCGATGTTGTGAAAATACTGGAAAATGAAAAAAAGCAAACCACTGAGATTAGCATTGAACAAGAAAAAACCTTATGCGCTGATCCAAAGCTTTTAGTTTGCGCATTCTTAGTCTCAAATGGCTGGAAATATAACGAGATCATCGCCCACTATCAATTTGATCCCAATGAATTGGTCCGCTACCTGGCTACCTTAGATAAATTGCATATTATTGAGCTATTGCCTAGAAACAGAATAAAACTGCTCATTTCCTCTCGATTTACCTGGAACAGAAATGGTCCCATGCAACAATTTTTTGAAAAGAATTTGGTAAAAGACTTCTTGAATGATGATTTTGATCAACCTCAAGAAATATGTGAATTTTTTATTGCCATGTTATCCGATGATTCTTCACAAAAAATTAGAGACAATCTTGAAAAAATCGCGATTTATTTTAGAGATCAAAACCAACAAAATGTTCATCAACCGATTGAAAATCGGAAAATCGTCAGCGTTCAACTTGCCATGCGCAGCTGGAAACCAAAAATGTTTGATTCAATCCGTAAATAACATTGTTATTTAACATCACAAATGTTCACATGAATAAAATGCTTAAATTACTGTTTCTTGCAGTTATTGTCACATTAAGCGCATGTGCAACAATGAAAGAATTCAATATTCCACAAACCAAACCCAGTGCAATAAAGCCAACAGGAATCGCTACAGCCGGCGCAATTACAGTAGATATTACCCCACCACCTGGTTTGCCTATGGGTGGATATTCAATCATGGCAAATAAAGGTCAAGGATTTCGCACTCGGATAAAAGCCAGAATTATTTATCTCAATGATGGCAAGGGGAATTCAACGGCACTGGTGCAAACCGATTTAACAGCAGCCTCTTTGCTGATGCATCATAAAGTCGCTTCCGCAGTCGCTAAAAAAACGGGCTTAAGACCTGGTGACATTGCCATCACAGCATCACATAGCCATTCAGCACCAGCCAACATTTTTAACAACGATTTTTATAATAAACACATGTCTAGTGGAAAAGGACTGGAAGAAAACTATCTCCAATTTTCCGTATCCCAAATTTCTAAGGGCATTGTAGAAGCATATGAAAAACGACGACCAGTTAAACTCGCCACCGGTACTAAAGATATCTATGGTTACAATCGAAATCGCTCAATAGAAGCTTACGCCTTAAATACTGATATCAGCCCAATAGACACCAATGATCCAAAGTCTATTTTTGAAGCAGTCAATCCAGCTTTGACCATGATTCGGATTGATATAGAAAGTGACTCTGGCAAATATTATCCTATAGCCGCATTTTCCAGCTTTTCAGTTCATGCAACAGCCATCACCCCCCAAGTAGAAGTCTACAATGCCGATCTTTTTGCCTATGCTCAAAAGGACTTAGAATGGCATATCCAAAATACACAACACAGTCCATGGCCAATAGTGCACGCAATGACAACCGGCACCCAAGGTGACATGGCACCTGCCCTTAAATTGCAGGGTGACAATTATATTCGTAGCTTTGATTTAGACTGGAAACAGGCAAAGAAACTTGGCCAGGACATTGGTAAAGAGGCAATTCAATTATTTGAATCATTGAAGTCAAAACTTAGCAATGAAATAAGCCTAAAAAATGCGGCCAGAGAAATCAATATTCGCAATAACAATGAAATTCAAGGCACTAGTATTTGCAAAGACGCCGCTATCGGCTCTCCAGTCGTAGGTGGCGCTTATGAACGTCGCACTCCCTGGCTATCAATTTTGCCTTTTTTTAATACAGACAGTATTTTTTCTCATCGATGGATTTTTACCAATAGCTGCCACGGTAATAAAAATCACGCAGGTTTTGCCTACATACAACCCTTACTTGAACCAAAAAACAGCTTTCCTCAAGTTGTGATGTTTCAAATACTCAGAATAAACGATGCGCTTATCATACCGTTACCTTTTGAAGTCACAATTCATTCGGGTAAACAAATTAGCTCAAAGATTGCAGAAAATTATCGAAAAAATAATGATAGTACGATTAAACATATATGGATAACAAGTAATGCGAATGGTTACTTCGGATATACTACAACCGTAAACGAATACGAACAACAGAATTACGAAGGTGGACATACCCTCTACGGAAAATATTCCACACCTTATCTTGCAAAACAACTCTCTAAATTAGCAATTGATGCTAAAGGTGATCGTTTTGTACAAGAATTATTACCCGACTGGCAATATAAGCTTGCTATAAACCAATTTTCACCTGTGAAGCATAAAAGTTCAGGTAAACGAAGCATTATTCGTCAACCAAAAATAATCAAAGCAGAAGCGGCACATGAGGAAAATTATGTGTCGTTCATCTGGCAAGACGTTAATACGAGTGAAATTAACTTTCATGAACCATTAGGGAAAGTAGAAGTACAACACAATGGCATATGGCAGCTTTTAGAAGTAAAAAACAAACCCATAAACGACGAAGGTTATGATTTAGAAGTTCGTTATCTAAAAGACCTAAAAAATAATATGAGTCAATATGAAATACGTTGGTATAACCCGGTTGCCGGAAACAATTATCGCTTTGTAATAGGACCAAGAAAACAACAAACCCATTTGACTTCAGAGAGCTTTTCCTATCAAAACCCTGGTGATACCTAAACTATATTCGTTGGAACTCAACCAGACATATCCAAAATATATAGCTAAATATAATCTTACAGTCGATACCCTAGATTAGGAGCCGTAATTCAGAAATTTTCTCAACTTGGCAGCAAAAAACTTTATTGAATGGATTAGCATTGGAGGCGAACTTAGTCGACATTGCTGCCATTCATAAAACTCAGCGAGAAAATATTTTTTGAGTTAATAAGAGCTGGGTGAAAAATGTTTAATTCTAATAGCAGCCATTCCCTAGCGGGTTGTTTTCCCCATAACCACCCTGTTGCGGCAGTTTATCCAATCAAGCTAAAACATAGTCATAACATGAAAACAGACGATTAAAATCGTCATTTGTATTTTCACTAAGAATTACTGTCCCATTTCAAAGCAGACTTTATCAGATTTAATTGGGTTTATTATTTAGCAACGAGTTAATCGTCAAGATTGCAGACCTTCAGTAATTCAAGTTATCACTTCTTGCACTAAATTCAATATAGATTATCGAACTAATTATTAAAAAGCAGTGTTAGCACTTACCTGACTTTGATGTTTGTAAGCGGTCTACCATCAACAGCCTTTTAACCGGTTATTGATTCGATTACTGTTTTCCTTTTTATCAATAAGGAAAACAACTATGGCAACCATCGACAAATCACAGTTCTGGCTAGCACACATTCATAAAGCACGACAAAGTAAAATCAGTCTTGCTGCCTATGCGCGTCAACATAACCTTTCCGATAAATCCATTTACCGCTGGAAACGCATTCTCACTGAACGTGGCGAGTTGCCAGACGATGTTTCATCCACAAAGTTTATCAAGTTGGATACGACGAATTTGATTCAGGCTGATGTCGTTGGCCAATCTTCATTGCAGGTCGATTCATCTTCACTACGTATTGTGTTTTCGAACGGTCATCGACTGGAAATTTCGACAGTTGGTTTAGATTTGGATCAGTTACTTGAAAAAGTGAGTGGTTTATGATGCGGCCATCCGGTGAAATGGCTGTCTATCTCCACCGAAAACCCGTCGATTTTCGTAAAGCGATCAACGGTCTTTCCTTGATTGTGCAAGATGAATTATTGATGGATCCTTACAGCGATGCTTTTTTCGTTTTTATCAATCGTGCGCGTAATCGTTTGAAACTTTTGTATTGGGAACGTAATGGTTTTTGTCTATGGCATAAACGATTGGAGAAAAACAAATTTTCCTGGCCATTACGACACGATACCGAAACGGTGAATATCAGTACACAGGAACTTAATTGGTTACTCGATGGTTTTGATATTTGGCGCATGCCACCCCATCAAAAATTATTTTACCAATCGGTGGGTTAGCGTATAATAACTGCCATGAATGACATGGCAGTCGATAACTTACCAACCGATGTGGAGACACTGAAATCGCTTTTAATAGAAGCGTTAAAAGAAAAACAATTGCTTCGTCAAGAATATGATTCGCTAACACAACAAAAAAATACACTGTATCAAGAAAAAAATGTACTGCATGCAGAAAAAGATTCACTTCATCAAGAAAATAGTACGCTCTATCAAGAAACAGAAGCGCTGCATAAAACGATTGCGAATCTGCAAACCCTAATCAATCTCTATCAAGCAGAAAAACGCCTGGCGATTGCCCGCCAATTCGCGGCCAGTAGCGAAAAAGACCCGTTACAAATACCGTTGTTTAACGAAGCGGAATACGGTGCTGACGTTGCGGTAGAGTCTGACACTGAATCCCCGGCAACACAGGTTAAATCCCATGCGCGTCGCGGTGGGCGAAAGCCTTTACCGGATAACTTACCTCGCATTGAGATCATTCACGATTTAACGAATGAGGAAAAACAATGCGCTTGTGGTTGTACCAAAGAAAAAATCGGCGAAGATATTCTTGAGCAACTGGACATCATTCCTGCGGTTGTCCGTGTGTTAAAGCACATTCGCCTGAAGTACGTTTGTCAACACTGTGAATCGCCACCAGAAACCGCCAGTATGCCTGCACAACCGATTCCCAAAAGTCAGGTGAGCCCGGGTTTTCTGGCCTATGTCATTACGAGCAAGTATGCAGATGGCTTACCGTTGTATCGGCAATGTCATATACTTAAACGCAGTGGTATTGATTATGCGCGCAACACCTTATGTCAACAAGTGGTCAACGTTGGCGAATTAGTACAACCCTTAATCAATCTCATGCAAGAAAAAGCGCTGGAATACCCCGTTTTACAAATGGATGAAACCACTGTTCAAGTATTAAACGAACCGGGTAAAACAGCGCAAAGTAAAAGCTACATGTGGGTGATGCGGGGTGGCCCACCCGGTCAATCCTCGATCATTTTTCATTATGATCCGGGGCGCGGACAAGCGGTACCTCAACGATTACTCATGGATTATGAAGGGTATCTGCAAACTGATGCCTGGCATGCATATGATGCTGTTCACAGTGAAGCCATTGTTTCCGTTGGCTGTTGGGCTCATGCGCGTAGAAAGTTTAAAGATGCCGAAAAAGCCTTACCCAAATCACACAAAAACAAAACAGGAAAAATCCAGCAGGCATTAGCGTTTATCCAAAAACTTTATGCCATTGAAAAACTGATTAACGAAAAAGTGCCTGAAATAAAGCAACAAATACGGCAGGAAGAAAGTTTGCCAGTTCTAAAAATATTCAAAACTTGGCTGGTTAAACAAAACGTCAACCCAAAAAGTAAATTGGGTGAAGCTATCGCTTACACATTAAAATATTGGTCACGGCTAATCGTCTATTGTGACGATGGACGGGTTGAGATTGATAACAATGGTGTTGAAAATAAAATACGGCCCTTTGCGATTGGCCGCAAGAATTGGTTGTTCAGTGCAAGTCAGGCTGGGGCCACAGCCAGTGCCAATTTATATAGCCTGATTGAAACCGCAAAAGCCAATGGACTGAACGAATACGATTACCTGAAATGGATAT